>JGI24721J26819_10004337_pt1 | contig 14755 bp, 10 predicted proteins | sample YelNatPaOPGAMG01_FD_26819 | JGI IMG/M metagenome (IMG submission 26819)
GTATCCTAAAAGGGGCTGGAAAAAAAGCTTATTTAGCACAAAAGACAAAAATAATCNGTNNTNNGAATCTCATAAAGAGAATTGAAAGCTGGACTACTTTCGAGAATGTATAATATTTACCTTTATCTGTGAATCTCATAAAGAGAATTGAAAGAATATTTAACACTTTTAGCAGACGACGCCAACACAGCAACGAATCTCATAAAGAGAATTGAAAGCCAATCCTTACGAACTTCGGTACCTTTGTTTATCGCCCTGAATCTCATAAAGAGAATTGAAAGCCGTACACTACTGTCGTCCCACGTCCTCCAATGTTGATGAGAATCTCATAAAGAGAATTGAAAGATGCTTACCTGTTCTTCACTCATTTTTCTCTTCTCTCCTCGAATCTCATAAAGAGAATTGAAAGTTTCCGCCTTAACTTTCGCAATGTTTTAGCTAGATTAATTTGAATCTCATAAAGAGAATTGAAAGAGGTAAAGTTTGTACGGTAAAACTATTTTCTCCTTCTCGAATCTCATAAAGAGAATTGAAAGGTTGATAATATGACGTCTCTTCAATTTGATAAACGTATTGGAATCTCATAAAGAGAATTGAAAGATAGCTACAACTGTTACACCCGGACAAACAGTTACATCTACAAGAATCTCATAAAGAGAATTGAAAGGGAGTATGTCATAGCCTTTTCTGTAGTCTGAGTGCGGAAGAATCTCATAAAGAGAATTGAAAGCACTCCATATTCGCCATTTTACATGATGGGGGCTGGTGAATCTCATAAAGAGAATTGAAAGATCAACTATTTTGGTCATACAATCACCCCCAACTGTTCTAAGAATCTCATAAAGAGAATTGAAAGCACGCTTATAGCCACCGACACCAGTCAATGGAACAGTGCCGAATCTCATAAAGAGAATTGAAAGTAAATGTATCGCCAGATTTTTTGAAAATCATAAGATGAATCTCATAAAGAGAATTGAAAGTTTAGTCTTTCAAAGTCGAAAACGTGGGCTTTTTATTAGAATCTCATAAAGAGAATTGAAAGCTTATTTTTTTCGGGTGCGAAAAATGGTTAGAGTATTGAAGGAATCTCATAAAGAGAATTGAAAGTATGCTCCATGCTCCTGTTTACGGCTACAGCTAGAACCTTCCTGAATCTCATAAAGAGAATTGAAAGATTTTTGGAAGAGGACACTGGTGTTCTAGAGGCGCTTCCTCACGAATCTCATAAAGAGAATTGAAAGACTGGGGTTGGAAGGTATACCATAGGATAGTCTTTTGCGAATCTCATAAAGAGAATTGAAAGAAAAGGTCTTCGATGGAAGCTATTCGAAGTGGAAAAGTTGAATCTCATAAAGAGAATTGAAAGACTACAACTACTACAACGCCTGCGTCTGGAGTTATCAGAATCTCATAAAGAGAATTGAAAGTAATTTCGTGAATTTGTTTATAACAAAATCGGCGTCTTCGAATCTCATAAAGAGAATTGAAAGCCTTCGAGAGCATACCGGTTTCTAGCGTAATATCCTGTTGAATCTCATAAAGAGAATTGAAAGGAGAGGATGCAGGGGAATGATTGAGGGAGACTACATTGAATCTCATAAAGAGAATTGAAAGTAAATGCAACCACACCAGTGTAATAATTCCAATTTGTTTCTGAATCTCATAAAGAGAATTGAAAGACATAATATGCCCCTAGGTCTCTAGACCAAGAAGTTAAGAATCTCATAAAGAGAATTGAAAGCCTACCTTCGCATTTGTTCTCGTTAGCAAGATAACTCCGAATCTCATAAAGAGAATTGAAAGGAAGACGCTGTTGTTGAAGCGATTTGGCCGGGTAGAATCTCATAAAGAGAATTGAAAGTGTTATCATTTGGTCTCTCATGCTTCTGTACTCGTTCCATGAATCTCATAAAGAGAATTGAAAGCTGTTGTTCTCATGGTTATTTCAGCTTTGGTTCCCTATGGGAATCTCATAAAGAGAATTGAAAGTCAAGTCTGTAAAGCTTATGTTAGCATGTCCTCCGTCGATGAAAGAATCTCATAAAGAGAATTGAAAGAGTTTGCGACGTAGTTTCTTCTGCCATTCTACCTCTTCATGAATCTCATAAAGAGAATTGAAAGCTCCACTATATCGTGCATTAGTGATATCGTAAAACATGACAGAATCTCATAAAGAGAATTGAAAGCACTTTAGTTGATAGTGAGCTTCAAGCTATGCAGAGGGAGAATCTCATAAAGAGAATTGAAAGTCTATTAGTTTTTTTAGTTCGTCTAATATCATTGAACCAGAATCTCATAAAGAGAATTGAAAGTCAGCCTAGGCAGAAGAAACCTGTTATTGAGACTGGAAAGGGGAATCTCATAAAGAGAATTGAAAGAGACGAGTTTGGAGCTCGTCCTGCGTGATGTACCCAGCGAATCTCATAAAGAGAATTGAAAGTTTTTAGGCAAAATTATTCCATATATTTCGCCATCTTCGAATCTCATAAAGAGAATTGAAAGTGGAGAGTATAGAAAAGTTTATCGGTTCAGGTTCGAAAGCAGAATCTCATAAAGAGAATTGAAAGTTGTAAGGATAAAAACAATAGCTCCAACCACGCCACTTAAAGAATCTCATAAAGAGAATTGAAAGATTACCCTTACATATTACATGCATACATAATCCGAATTTTGGAATCTCATAAAGAGAATTGAAAGCTCTCCAAAACAATAGTCTTTTTAGCTCTTCTAAAAACCAGAATCTCATAAAGAGAATTGAAAGTAGTTTGGCAACCTCCTTGTTTATCGCCAACTTTTCTTTGAATCTCATAAAGAGAATTGAAAGAATATTTTGGACCCTGCTATAATTGTAGCCGTAATTATGAATCTCATAAAGAGAATTGAAAGTTAAACCTCCGATCCTCCTCGCTTCCCTCAAATATTCTGGAATCTCATAAAGAGAATTGAAAGACAAAAAGAACCCCACCTCTCATGGCTGTTAAACCCAAGAATCTCATAAAGAGAATTGAAAGAGAAAAATATGTTGGCCGGTCTAAAATATAAGTGTCATCGCCAGAATCTCATAAAGAGAATTGAAAGATAAACACTTTTACGTAGCCATATTTTACAGCTGGCATTTTGAATCTCATAAAGAGAATTGAAAGCGAGATTTAACTTTTTGGATTATCTTCATTCTTTCACCTTGAATCTCATAAAGAGAATTGAAAGAAAAATAAGCAGTATCGTTGAAATGTTATGTGATGCATACGAATCTCATAAAGAGAATTGAAAGATTATAACCTTTCCTGGGCCGGTTGCAAGATCCCATTCTATAAGAATCTCATAAAGAGAATTGAAAGCTAATAGTGGTGGCAGAACGAGGTAATAAAGTTATCGTTCAAGAGAATCTCATAAAGAGAATTGAAAGACTCATATTTTTTTCACCGTAATAGGATAGCACTGGTACGGAATCTCATAAAGAGAATTGAAAGTATGAACTCCGCTTTCGTCATAAACTCTTTTCCCGCAGCCGAATCTCATAAAGAGAATTGAAAGATTAACATGCGTTCTTTTTCGTTACCGTTATTTTTTATGAATCTCATAAAGAGAATTGAAAGTATAATTTCTGTTCTCACTTGAAAAATAAACTCCGTAGAATCTCATAAAGAGAATTGAAAGTGTGGCGGTAACAGTATATTGGGCGGCTGCTCCAGCAGGAGGAGGAATCTCATAAAGAGAATTGAAAGTGGTACAGAAGCTGAACTCTGGCTTGCGACTGCCGCGAATCTCATAAAGAGAATTGAAAGTCATGATAGCTGGTAGTGTGAGCCAAGCTTTTGCAGAAAGAATCTCATAAAGAGAATTGAAAGTTCCTCGTCTTTAAAGATTGCCCAAGCGTGTCCATAGAATCTCATAAAGAGAATTGAAAGCCTTCAACAGGAGACCCGCAACCAGAGCAAATTCTAACCAAGAATCTCATAAAGAGAATTGAAAGACAAACTCTTTAAGCGATTCAGGTATGAAAAATCTTTGAATCTCATAAAGAGAATTGAAAGATAAGAATAAAGCAATATATCGCAAAGGAGAAGGCGAGGAATCTCATAAAGAGAATTGAAAGAAAGCATTTTTATCATTCACTTCTTCTATACCAGTATCACCAATGAATCTCATAAAGAGAATTGAAAGACTGCTTGAACAAAGCGTGCATAGCCTTTGCCGTAAGGGAATGAATCTCATAAAGAGAATTGAAAGACCACCGTTGTTTTGAAAATGTATCCGCACTTCAGACGAATCTCATAAAGAGAATTGAAAGCTGTAAATTTCTCGTGTTTCGTTTTCAACTTCTTTTATGGAATCTCATAAAGAGAATTGAAAGATTCTATACCTAATAGATAATCGTATTCTTTTGTTTTAAGAATCTCATAAAGAGAATTGAAAGCGATTAGAAATTTACCTATAAGATTTTCCACAAATTCACTGGAATCTCATAAAGAGAATTGAAAGACACCTAAAAAGTTCCTCAATCATCAGGGTATAAGAATGGGAATCTCATAAAGAGAATTGAAAGTTGCTTATACCTCTTCTTCGTCAAAATGAATACAAGAATCTCATAAAGAGAATTGAAAGCTCAACCAGAGCCTTCCTCGCTGTTTCCACATCATTTTTTAGGAATCTCATAAAGAGAATTGAAAGATATTGGTTACCGTCTCCCTCAAAAGTTACGTATCCCGGAATCTCATAAAGAGAATTGAAAGTTGACGTGCTAGCGAACATTCAAGCGTTCGGAAACGACTACAGAATCTCATAAAGAGAATTGAAAGGAATATTTGAGAAAGTCTTTGTAAACCAAAATCGTATGAATCTCATAAAGAGAATTGAAAGACTACCAACTGTGCATAATTATTATCTTCATCACGTGAAAGAATCTCATAAAGAGAATTGAAAGTGTAATACGTGCTATGGAACATGTGAAACATGTCAATGAATCTCATAAAGAGAATTGAAAGGCATAATATACATCGGTATTCTTTTGTTGTTTTATCGTATGAATCTCATAAAGAGAATTGAAAGCCCTATACTTCTTTGATGCGGTAGAGTATGCTTGATACTCTTCGAATCTCATAAAGAGAATTGAAAGACAACTACACCCTTACTTTTGTTTTCTTTATCTTCTTTGAATCTCATAAAGAGAATTGAAAGGAAATCCATACAATAGCCTCTACAAGCCACTTTAACCCAAGAATCTCATAAAGAGAATTGAAAGAGATTTCAAGAGCACTATGACGCCGACAGCGTTGCTTGGAATCTCATAAAGAGAATTGAAAGCCACACACCCAGCATTGAACCGGTATCAGGTCTCGGAATCTCATAAAGAGAATTGAAAGACAACACGCTCAACCCAGTCAGGGTGCATTCCCTCAGGAATCTCATAAAGAGAATTGAAAGAAAGAACTCTTGGACTTCATTAGTTCTTTACCAAAGTGAATCTCATAAAGAGAATTGAAAGTGGATTACAGAAGTGCAATAGCGATGTATATGTTTATTATTGGAATCTCATAAAGAGAATTGAAAGCTAAAATACAGGAACCTTTCAAGCTCCTCAATACCTTTGAATCTCATAAAGAGAATTGAAAGTTCCATCATCTTATATCACCTTCGCCATCTCCATCATAATGAATCTCATAAAGAGAATTGAAAGATTTTACTGCGTCTGTTATTGAAGCATCTTCTGGTCAGAATCTCATAAAGAGAATTGAAAGATTAGCCTCCTCTGTGCCTCGTATATGTCTTCTGCCTCTGAATCTCATAAAGAGAATTGAAAGCATCAAATTTCGATATCTGCCTAATCATTTGGATCACCTTAGAATCTCATAAAGAGAATTGAAAGTCTCTCAATGTAGGCGTTCTGTGTAAGCTTGTCTATAACAAGAATCTCATAAAGAGAATTGAAAGGCAATCAGGTCCTCTGCCTTTGTCATATCAATTCCCGAATCTCATAAAGAGAATTGAAAGGAAATTTCTATTTGTTGGGACATATTTCTTTCTCTCCGCGAATCTCATAAAGAGAATTGAAAGTTCAACTGTAACTGCTACAGCTGAAAAGCTTCTTGAAGAGGCTTCGACGAATCTCATAAAGAGAATTGAAAGAATATTATATTGTAAGCTGTAGAGTACACTACGATAACATGAATCTCATAAAGAGAATTGAAAGACCTTAGGCATATACCATACCACCATCATACCATAACACGAATCTCATAAAGAGAATTGAAAGAATTCCTCTGGTGAACGGAACTCTGCAATTTCACGGTGAATCTCATAAAGAGAATTGAAAGCAGTCTTATTATAGCACTAAGTTCAAGTCCTACATGTGTGAATCTCATAAAGAGAATTGAAAGTGAAGGTCCTCAGGCATGTCCGAGGTTACTCGAATATTCGAATCTCATAAAGAGAATTGAAAGTTTGTGAGATAGCCTTTCGCGAAACTGCTTTGATACTCAGTTGAATCTCATAAAGAGAATTGAAAGTATAAGAATAGCCCAGCTTTAGCCTTCACTATTTTTTCGAATCTCATAGAGAGAATTGAAAAAACATTAATTCGGCATGAAACTCACTTTAAAGTTTACTGTTTCTCATAAAGAGAATCAAAAGCTTTGCTGTTCTTTTTTTGCTGCTCTACTTTTCTTATTTTTTAGGAAATGGATTGAAAACCTAGAAAGTTAAAAAAATATTCTGTTGCTTTAAAGGTCAGATGTTCAATTGTAACAAATTCTTAGTTATCGAATTTTATAAAGTAAAAGTTTGATCGCTAAGTGGAACGGGTATAAAAGTACCATATCCCAGTTGGGTAGCCTCTCCTAATGCACTTTCAATATATAGTTGAATGAGATTAAATTCTCCTTTAACAAAAATAATGCTACCTGGTTCTAATGCCTTATATATCGGCTTTCTTTTTCGCTCTCCTATGCTGAAACCAGCACCAAGGATCATAGATTCTCCACTAAGACCTAAATATTCATAGTCCTTATTTTCAACAAATTCCTTTATATGTTCCTCTATTTTTTTATCTTCCTTAAAGATAGCTGGAGTTGCAAGATATAGAGCTAAAACTCCGGAGGATCTATCTATATTGTTCCAAAGTTTTCTTTTAATTTCATCAAGTATTTTTGCACCACTTTGAGAACTAAGAATAGCAACTCTGTTTTCACCTCCAAACCTAACAGGTAGGGGTTGGATTGAAGACAGTTCTTTAACTAAGCTCCCTCTAAGTTCTATCAATATTTTTGCAGGATAATTAATATAGTCAACATATTCGATATTATAAAGAAATTTTTCTCCTTCTTCAACATTTCTAGTTTCCTTTCTAGTTTCCAATCTAACGCCAGTTCTTACATCTTTTTTTATGTAAACTTTACATTTTTCTTTTTTCTCCTCTACTAAGTATTTACTAAGCCTGTCTGTTCGGATTTTTTGAACTAATTTATTGTACTCAATTTCACATTTTTGTTTTAAGCTATCAATGCTCCAAAGTATCTCCAATGTTCTACCTTCAACCATGAATTCGTTGTTTAAATACAGTATTGGTCCCTTTATCCTAATATCATCCCCTAAGACTAAAAGATATTGCTCAATCCAATCTTTACTGTTAGTAGGAAGAGGCTTGTTTAATTTTGTGATACAGTAAGTTGCTAAAGTACCTGCTACTGTCGAAGGAGAGGGCATTATCCGGCTCATAGCTCTACTATAGACCCCCTTAGCATAAGGGTCAAATTCGCCTGGACCACGAAACAGCATTGGTTCAACTACCGAAAAAATAATCGACACTGTTTCGTCCATCATTCAATCCCTCTTAATCCTGATCTATAAAGCATTAAAGTTAAAAACAATTGATTCAATAGAAGTTCATTTTCGGCACCGTTCTTTATCTCTTTTGCATTATAATCCTCTGTTAACATTTCAGTCCATTCTATTATCTTCTCATGTTTCTGTTGTTCATCTTTAATTTCACAGTTTTTCTCAAATATTTTTCTCAAAAAGAATTTTAGTAAAGTCTTTTTATCATTAACAGCAAGTAATTTAATTGTTTGAAAATTACTATAAAAGTCATAAATTAACGAAACAGAAAACTTACCATCTTCTATATCAAGAAGAAGTTTTTCAACATATTCAAGAGTTTTAGCAAACTTTTTGTTCGGAGACCCAGTAGAAAGGGGTAGCAATGAATTAAGTTCTTTGCCCCTCGGTGAATAGGAAAGAACAAGAGTGTCTTTTTCTACTATTGCTTCTTTATCATGCAAAGCGTCCTTAAAAGACCAATTTGTTTTTTTGGCTAGTTCATCTAATAAAGTTGCAGAGTTGTTTATCGCTGCATACATCGGAAACATATAATGAGTTAAGTATACAGAAAAACTACGACTTGCTGTGACCATTGAAGGTGTTATGTAGTTGTACTTTTTGTCAAAGCCTTCATGTTCAGAAGGAAAACTAAATTTTTCTCTAAGTTTTTTAACTGCATTAAGGCAGTCTTTAACTGGCATTACTGCAAGTAGATCATCCCCTCCAGAATAAACCACTAGTCCATTGTGTTCATCGATTATTTTGGCATCCCTTGTTGCATTGTTCATTAGGGCTCTACTAAGTGCGCAGTGATATGAAGGAGAAATAAAAATTCCATTTATATTTTGAAGATAGTCAATAAATTTTGAAATTTCTTCAATTTTTTCGTCTATGTTTGCTATTCCCTCCTGCTTGCAAAGCTCTTTTGCTTTCTCCCTTTCTTTTTTTAGGATATAATTTATTAATTCTTTAGAATCTCCCTCCAATATGTTAAAGAGATAATCTTTAACTTCAACTCTAAATCCATCCTTAATTTCACCTCTTATAATCTTGCCTAAATTGTCTCCATCACTTCTAACGATTGCATAATAAGTGTTTAGACTTTCAACTTTTCCACCAATTTTCCTCATTTTACCATCATTATTTATATTTCTTATCAATTTTATCCAAGCCTTTCTTAACTTAAAATCTTTCATAAATATAGATTCAGCATTATCTAAGAATACAAGACACACCAATTGTCCTCTTAAGTCTATATGAGAGATTTCTCTAATTTTTTCTAGTAAAAACTTTTCTGCATTCAATATAGGTTCCCTAACTTTCATAGCCTCTTTACCTAGTGTTTCTTCTATTTCTTTTTGTATATTGCCTATCATTCTAGAAAGTTGTTCTGATAATTCTGTATCCTTATTAAGCGCTATACCTTTCATCACTATGGTCTTCTTAAATGGCATTAGTGTGATGTCGCAGACAGAAATGAATTTGCGGGAGGGAAGATTGTCTGAAACTTTTCCCAAAAGTTCGTCTATTATGGGCTTTAATATTTTTTCTTTAGTAAGGAGCCTCTTTATTAGGCAAAGTGGACAGAAACGTTCACCAAGACTAAAAATAGGTTCTATACCTATGTCTAAATATTTCGTATACTCTTCTTCATTTGAAGGCAAACTAATGATTGCAGGTAAAGATCCACAGACAGTACAATACTCAAACCCCCTCTTTGATTTTATTGGCCACGAGTCTAAAATATGTTGGGAAGTCATATTATAAAGGTCTAGATTTTCTTCAGGCCTAAACTTATAGATTTTCCTTTTGCCTTCTTCATAAGCTAAGAGCTTAAACATATTATGATATAGGTCGTAAGAATCTTCTTTAACATCAAATTCAGTAAGTTTATCGGTTGATAACGCTATAACTCTAATAGGCAGCGGAGGCGTCTTATCAAAATTAAACTTCTTACATTCTTTTAGTAACCTTCCTGCATGAGTCGCTAAATCACCTAACTCTCCAAGCATATTAGTGCATTCACACACCTCTATTATTTTATCGTAAATTTTATTCCAAATTTCTTCGTACCTTTTACTCACAAAGTTCTCTAGATCTTTAAGTTCTCTGAGCTCCCTGAATGGCTCAAGTTTTTTTAGCTCATTAAGTTCAGGAAGAATTAGTGTAGCTGTAGTAGGGATAATTGCATACTTTGGTATATTGTCTTCATCAGGATTGTAGCCTGCAAATTCTTTTGAAATATTTTTAATTACTTCTATAACGCTCTTATCAACTCCATTAGCAATCAATTCTGAGATTAAACTATGATAATAAAATGAATTTCCTCTACAAGTAGGTAAAACCATGATATCAGGACCAAGAATTCTTACAAAAATCCAAAATACACTCCATGCTAACACCGATGCAAGGTAACTTGACAACCAAAGGTCACTTAACTTTCTGGAGTGCGCTATGAACCTTTGTACACTACCCAAATCTATGTATAATAGTATGCCTTTTGGGTTTTTCCCCCCCAAAAACCAATTTATCATAGATGCAGTAGCATAGTTATGATCGAAAACACTATGGGAAGGGGTTCTTGTATCTGCTGGAAGGGAAGGAAATCCATTCTTTATCCATAATGGTTCATAGCTTGCATAAAGAACATGATAAGCAAGCCTAGTGTCTCGTACTGATTTTACGATCTTATTTAATGCTTCAGCGAATTCATAAACCTTTTCATTGGCTATTTCATCCTTAACTTCTTGCGAAAAACTTGGATTAAATATATTCTTTATCTTAATTTTCTTAAAAGGAAACTTGTGGAAATCTTCACTTACTATCTTACTTAGTAACCAGCGATCTACACTTGATGCTAAGTAGTCACTTTGTCTCACTTTAATATTATTCAATTCAAATATGGCGCTTTCAAGAATACTATCTTTTAGTACCTTATCAGCAATTTTTTCAGCCTGTTCTTCGTGTTTCCTCCCCTTACAGATATCCCAAGCTTTTGTAGGAGGATCATGAAAAAGGCATGCTGACTTTAAAAGATAAATTTCATTATTCATTTCTCAACAACACCTTCTCATAGCTTACAACCTCGAACTTAGAATAGCCTACAGATGTCTTAGCACCTACACCCTTATAAAAAGAATAGAGCAATCCACGATCAACTATACCTAACTCATCAACATGTGGAATCGGCTCTTCGGCTAAGTCTGCATCTTTAAAGTTTCTGATATCAAGTTGCCTTACTTCTTTTATACTTTTTCTTTCTTTCTTATAAAAGAGATAGAACTGGAACAAAGTATCAGGCATAATGGCAAGATAAGTTATTGGTGTCGGCGAAACTTCAAGTTCTGAAGTAGTTTCTTCTGAATAATGGGGAGTCATTACATCGGGAAAGAACATATATCCTTTCTCTCCTTCTTCAATAGGATAAGCGTCTGTGAAACCTATTAGACCCATGCATTTATTATCACCAAAGAGCCTTCTGCATTCACTTTCAGCTTTATTTTCAGCATTATCCATTCTTTTTGACTTCTTAAAATCATTTACTAGGAGTTCGTAAACTCCAGCTCGAACAGCACCTTTTATAGTAGAACTGGATATATATGGAACATTCAGAAGCCAATCGAAATACAACCCAATTTCAAAAGGAATCTTTCCGAAATTCTCTGAGGCTCCAACAAGTACTAAAGAAATTGCCTTAATTTTTACGCTTCTTACTTCATAGTCGAGGCTTAGAAGAGCCTCCTTAATTTTTTCAAGTTTCTGGACAATTTTTTCATTCGATAAATTTGCTACTCGCTTAACCACATATTCTAAGATTCTTCGCTTCTTTTCAGCCACGTATTCAGTCGCATCTTCACCTTTGCTTTTCATTACTTCAAAACCGGCCAACGAGATATAACTCCAGATGTTTGGCTTACTTATTTGTTCAAAGTTCACTTTAATCATTTGCTCACACCTTTTTTAGCACTTTTTCAAATGCATAATTAAAGGCATCTTGAATTGAACCACCTGGGATCTTTTCAATCGAAGTTTCGATAGACTTGCCACTTTTTCTGCTTTTACTTATATGCAACAAACCTTCAGGCCAGTCACCAGATAGCAAACCGTAAACTATGACAAAGACTTTGTATTTTATCTCAAAATATCTAACACCAATTGATGAAATTCTTCTTTCACTACTGTATTTATCATTCTTTTTTTTAGCATATCCTGTGCCCCGTTGGAAACGCGGCAACCCAAGTATCCAAGTGTGGAAGTTCTTACCTGATATTCTAGGATTCGTTTTCCACGTTTGTTTAAGAAAAGCATTACCAGCATTGTCAAGTTTAACTGTTGANTCCTTTACTTCAATTTTTATATTATGCAGNGAAGGTACGCGGGGTATAGTTCGAGATGACTGTATTGAAGGTATTTCAAATAATTGCCGAACATATTTAATTGTTATTTCGCATAATTTTTTAATTGTATTTTTCAATTCATTTTCTGTAAAATCCTTACTCTGTAAATCTTGAATTACATTTTTAAGTTCTGGGTCTATTTCAAGAGTATCATTTAATGAGAATAAAGATATCTTTAATGAACCAAAGCCTCTCTTTGTCATAGAGCCTATGCCCCCAAATATTAAACCCAATATGAATGAAGAAAGAGCAAAATTAACTTCTTTATTATTTCCATTGCCATAAATCGTGATCTTAAATTTCATACCCTCCGTTATCAAAGTCGCTATTTCCTCTTTTATTCTTTTTAGATAGCTTAGTATTTCATTGCTATCAATGTTATCTTTAGAAAGAATATTTTCTTCAGTTTCCCTTTTCATAAGTAGCACTTTCATTCTAGGTATTCCTGTAAGTTTGTATAAGTTTGGAATATTTAGATTAATTTCAATTTTTCCTTTCCTTGATTCTATTTTTCCTTGAAAGAAGTCTTTTAGAGGCCCATCGTTTATTTGCTTTTTTATTAAGTAAAGGTCTAATTGTCTGTACGTGCCTATAGTGATTTTTGGTTCAACCGGATTTAATACTACAGCAACTTTATCATGCGACAGATCTAATTTTGATGTTCGAGTTATAACAAAATCTTTAGCACCTTCATAAAACCGATCGATTTCGTTAATAATTTCTTTTAGCCTTTTTTCATGATTATTGGGAAAACTAACATCGGAAACTTCCAGCTTGAACTTTGAGCTACGTTTAGTACTACCAAAGAGCTCACTTAGATACTCATTTGCATTTTTGTAATTAATTTCTCCATAATAAGCACCAATTATAGCGGTTCTTGCCCACCATCGCCAAACACCTTTTAAAGACTTTGCCATAGGTTTAGTTAATAAATCTAAGTCTAAGCTATACGGTGTAGCTTTGTAACCACCTATTCTAGTTAGAGATATTGTTTCAACATCGATTTTAGCTATGAATTCATCTTTTATTAAAGTTTTTTGAACGTCTAACCAAGAATTCATCTTAATTCACTTTAAGCCTCAAATAGGGCTTCGGATAGTTTTTTCAACTGAACAAGATAAGGTCTGAGTAATTTGCTAGCTACTCTACTCTTTCCTTTTTCAATTTCTTCTAAAGCTTGAATTGGTGTATTAAGATGAGCGTCTTCAATTAGTTTTAAATCGTTTAACCTTTTTAGTATAAAATACAAATATATAGCATAACTTTTTTCTGTCGAGGCACTATCTTTAATTTTTTCATCACCTTTTTCAAGCATATTTTTTATTTGATTGTAATTCTTGCTGCCTGCCTTTGCGTAACAGAAGCTGAGAGCGGATACAAAACCTGCATCTTCTATGAGGCTAGGTAGTTCTCTGCACCGAGCTCTGAAACTTTTCCCCACCTCACTTTTTTCTTTACTTTCCAAAGAATTTAAAAGTCTTTCTATATCTCTCATAGCACTAAGAATGGAATCATGATCACTCATTGTAGATCACACATTTGGAAAATATAGATTTACTATTCCTCTTCCAACTGTTTCATTACCGCCAATTATTAAGTAGTTCCTTGTTCTTTCCAGCAGTTTATGAAACTCTTCTTTAACTCTACTGGGGGTTTGTAGATCGCTATTGGGTTTTTTTGACCTAGAGTAAAGAATTAGGGTGGCAAATACTGTGTTCCAGGGGACATATTCCTCAGTCCATAAAGCACCTTCTTTAACAACCTTCTTCTCTCGATCGATAGCTATTCGAGTCACTCGCACCAATGATTTTTCTAGAGCATTTAGGACATCATCGTCACTAAGTAAAATTAATCTCCCATGTTCTATGCCAAGAAGATCTTCTAATTTTTTAATATTATCGGAATGCTGAATACTACATTCTATAACTAAATCCTCATTTATAACAAGTTTGCCATTTAAAGGTGTAATTTCAAACATTTTTTTTGCGTCTTGGGACACTTGACAAGCACCTTTACTTACAGAATAATCTGACAGATCTAAAACATAATCGTACGTCTTTCCAGTTATTTTTAGTAATTCATTAAGGCGCTTTAGTAGTAGAGGGGAAGTCGCGAAGGCATAGACACCTTCTAGGCTCCTTACTGGGAATGCAACAATAAAAGCGTCAAGAATCGCTATAGCCGATGAGAATGTCTCTTCTTCAGGTTCAGAACCAAACAAATTCTTCACAGTTTCCCTATTTACGTTAGGAAGTAGCCAAAATGCACTCTTTAATGCCCCTTTTAGACTTGAGGAGTATAAAGTTGGAAATCCAAGGTTATCTTTTTGTACTGGTAAATCTATGAGGTCTCCAGTTCGCCCCACGCCTGGGTGAAGGTTCGTAATTGCTTTAATTAGAACCAGTTCGAAATCTTCATATGGACTTACAACAAATTGTTGTTCACTCATTAACATTTCTATGATAAATTTTTGTTTATAAATATTTCTCTAAGGCTGGCCCATGCTCTTATTGATTAGTCTTTCAATTCTCTTTATGAGATTC
>JGI24721J26819_10004338_pt1 | contig 14753 bp, 14 predicted proteins | sample YelNatPaOPGAMG01_FD_26819 | JGI IMG/M metagenome (IMG submission 26819)
ATTGTTGTCAAGTTTAACAAGGTTATTCAAGATAAGTTTTTTATTTAGCAAATATAAGAATTTATTTTTTAACTGCAAAGGATTTTTCTCTAATATGTTGTTGATCTGGATGGATCAGGGCAGTTGGAGGGTCTCGGCGTAGCAGCCAATATCGATGGCTGGAACTTATACAAGTGTGGAGATGTTTTGTTGCAGCAACCTATACTCGATTTATTATGTACAAAGCGTCTGAGTTTGGGAACATCTAATTAAAAAGCCATAAGCTGGTGCTAATAGAACTTCTGAGGGTTCAAAAAATTCATCGAGGGAGTGATTTTGATACTCAGGATAACTAAAATACACACATTTTAGCTTCTGCTCGCGTCTGGTAAGATAAACATAGACTAACAGAATTAAGTAATCTTGAAAAAGCCTCTTTTTCAGCGGTATGCTAGGGATTCACTGAATCTGGACAAAGTTTTGCAGCTATATACTTTTGAATCTGGGCATTGCATTCGTTACGCAGTCTATCGAGTACATCTTTGTATTCAGGATCCTGAGCCAGATTGATCTTCTCCATTGGATCATTCTTTAAATTGTACAACTCCTCAGGGGCATTGATAAAACGATACCTGAAGTATTTCCATTCTTCTGTTCTGATACCTTCACTTGAGGGAATCTGGGGAAGATTCCATAGATGTTCAAACAGAATTGCTTCTCTGACTTTTTCGGGTTTCTTCCGGTTAATATACGGCACTAAACTCAACCCTTGATAGGGTTCAGGAGCTGGAACTCCTGCGAGATCGAGAATGGTCTTTGGAACATCAATATTGAGCACCATATCGCTTACATCCTGATGTTTCTTAACTCTTGGATCATAAATTATCAAAGGGACTTTTAGCGATATATCGTACATTAACCATTTACCGGCCAACTGGCGTTCGCCTGTGAAGTAACCATTGTCGCTCATGAAAATAATCACAGTGTTATCAGCTATACCCTGTTCCTCGAGTAGCTTTCTTATCTCTCCGATTTCATCGTCAATCTCGCTGATCATACGGTAATATCCCTTCATACTATGTTGGTACTTTTCCGGGGTATCAAATCTCCAGTACCAGCGAGTGCGGTTATAGCCTTCTCTAACCTCCCCTGGTAAACCATTAAAGTATTTATCATCAGCCATCACAGGGGGAGGAATAGTAATGTCGGCGTAGCGGGTATTCGATTTATCCTGCCAGAAGTATTGCTCCGGGGCTGGGTCGTGTGCATGTGGTGCACTAAAACAGAGAGCCAGAAAAAAAGGCTTATCTTTTGGTGCATTACGAATAAACTCCTGTCCCTCATAGCTTGTAAAGCGGGTAAGATGAACGATTTCATTGCCTATTTTTTTGTAAAAATACCCTCGTCGGTCTTTATATTTTTCATTCCGATCATATATATCAGCTTTGTCGAATAAGCTTTCTGCATCTTTGTAGTCCACACCTAATTTTCCAAAAAGGCCTGTGTAATAGCCATTCTTTTTAAGTATAACAGGATATGATATATCCATGTATTGTTTTTTCAGAGACCCCTGTCCAAACGTGTAGCCATGGGTACGTTCGTACAATCCTGTTAGAATAGACGCTCTGCTTGCAGCGGATATTGGCGAAGTTACAAAGGCATTTTTAAAATATACGCCCTCCCTTGCAAGTCGATCCATTTCAGGAGTTTGAATGATCTTGTTTCCGGCATAACCAAGCGCATCAGCCCGTTGATCATCGGTCAAAATAAAAATAATATTTGGCCGTTTCAATGAACTGGATTGGGCTATAACAGGGACTACAGTTCCCATCATTAACACTCCGCCCAAAACATATTTTGTAAATGTAAATCTTTCCATGGATCTTTTCAAAATTAACAGTCGCCAAACTTCATAGTAAAACGTTGAATTAGGCCATAAAGGTTTTACTACCTATACTTATCATAATCCGAAAAAGTTTCATTTTCATCAACAACTTATTAAGTACGGCATCCACCTGGCTTTTGATCATTCGCAACGGATGATTTGCTTGTACACATCTGTTTATGTCTAATACGAAAATAAATTCAGGTTGGGCTTTTGGTGTTCCTCTCATAGTTATTTCTCAGACGCAATCTTTTTTTCAGTATTCAAATTTTAATCGGCCTTTTTCAACAACCTGCTAACGTCGAAGGTCTCTGTGTTCAGAGGCACGTTGTCAATTGTCGCCTGGAACGCATGTTTCGATAAACGTGGCATCTATCGCATCAACTGATGCGTCGGACTACGCGGGCATTGAGAGGGTATTCCCAGGTTTCAGTGTGTTTCTTTGCTGGTCATCTGCGGACCTATTTCCTGGAAGAGCTCCACCCAGGCGAGCCAAATTGCGTTTTCGATTGTGGCCTTGCCGTTCTTTTTGAGCTCAGCCAGTTTAGCAGGTGATTCATCCGGCCAGTGGCCAAGCCAGCCCTGCGCAAAGGCGCGGCTCTTGAGGAGAAAATCGCGCTCATCGTCCGTGCCACAGTTCAGGGGAAAGGTTTCGCTGATGACGATGGGCTTACCCCAGTCGAATTGCTTGAGAAGCTTGAGCTCGTCATCGACTTTACCCGTTTCAGGATAAAGATGCGGCGAAATGAAATCCAGCTGTTCGGCGGCCGCCTTGTACATGTCCGGGTACGGTAACATGCCCATTGTAATCAGATGTGTCCTGTCGTGCTTGCGAATGGCGGCAATCATGCGTTGAGTCCAATCTCGAAATATGTCATCGCCGTTGCGCTGGCCGGGATCGATGCTGAGCCGCTGACAAAATTCAACATCACCCATTCTTCCCATATACCAACCGTCAGCATTCTTGCCAAACGGAGCAGGCTCGTTGACCAAATCGTAGGCGAAAATGGCCGGGCTATCGACACAAGTTCGGGCAATGATTTCCCAGAAGAATGCTTGCGTCTTCCAGCGTTCCTGTTCATCCATAGTATCGTACCACGTCATGCGATCCTTGATCTTGTAGCAGGCTAAGCCCGTGATTATGAGATGGATGCCCGAGTTTTCAGCGATCTTGAGGAGCTTTCTGAGTTGTTCGAGTGCGTGTGGTTCGACTCTGTCACGACCTACCAGGATACGGGGCATCTCGGGATGGATTCGAACAACGGTAGTGCCGCAGGCCTTCATCTCATTGAATTCCCTTTCGACACGTGCAGGTCATTGGCCAGACGTTCCATGATGTCCACCGAAGCATAGTTGTGGCCCCAGGGTATGTACCGATCACCGGACAGATGAAGGATAAAGTGCTTCCTGTCAGGGGCGATCTTCACCGTCTCCATGCTGACACGTTTCAAATTTTTATGGCATGCTGGATTAGTACTTATTTCAACACTGCCACAAGGCGTAATAAATAGCACCATTAACAAGATTAAAAGTAAATTCTTCATAGGAAGCTGGTTTATTCGTCAAGTTTCATAAGGTCGTTGGAGAACACCAACTTATTTCGTTTTACTTTGATGAAGCAAATATAGTACTTTATTTTTAAATTCTAAAGGCTTTTAATAAAAATATTTCAGGTTTCAATTCAAACCATTTTTCTACTGCCTCAACAGGTGCTTTCACTGAGAGGTCTTCTTTTTAAACCTCCATATACCTTTGGTAATTTGGTAAAAAAGATAATAAATAACGGATTTCATTGGGCGTGTCTGCATCATGAAGGCTATCGGGACGGCCAAACTCAATTTCCTGTACACTGCGCTGCATGAAATAAAGAGCAAGGAAACCATTTCTTCTCTCCCCGCGACCTGGTAAAACTATACATGATAAGATCCAGCTATCAATATCCATAGACTAATTATTTTTGATGAAACTCCAGTAAAAAATTGGAATGATTGACGTTGAATATTATTTTTGCGTATGGAATATTATTTGCCCATATGGCTTTGACAGATGAAAAACCGACGATTCTTCTATCTGATATACTTAGACGCAGACGTCCATTAGCTTTTAACGTAATGGTCAAACCGATAGGATCGGCTTGCAACCTGAATTGTTCGTATTGCTATTACCTTGAGAAAAAGAAGTTATTTCCCGGTAAGGATGATTTCAGGATGAGCATTGAGTTACTTGAGAATTTTACAAAACAATATATTGAAGCAAATGAGGTACCGGTCGTAACCTTTGTATGGCAGGGGGGAGAACCTACACTTTTGGGGCTTGATTTTTTCAAAAAGGCAATAGAGTTTCAGAGAAAATACGCCGGAGGAAAAAGAATTGAAAATGCTTTTCAGACAAATGGTACAAGACTTAATGATGATTGGTGTAAGTTTTTCAAAGATAATAACATACTCGTAGGAATATCGATAGATGGCGCAGAGCACGTTCATAACCATTATCGGAAGATGGTATCTGGAGGGCTAACTTTTAAATTTGTAATGAAGGGAATTGAGCTTCTGCAGAAACACAGAGTTGAATTTAATACACTCAGTGTTGTGAATGATTATAGTGTTCATTTTGCCTCAGAGACTTATCGGTTTCTTAAAAGCATCGGAAGTGTTTTTATGCAGTTTCTCCCTGTTGTTGAACGGATTGCTTCAGATGTACCGGAAGACATGCTGAAACTTGTTTCAAATGAATACAAAGGAACGGCTCCTGTTGCTAAATGGTCGGTTAACGGAAAAGATTACGGAAAATTTTTAATTACAATTTTCGATAAATGGGTACGACAAGATGTTGGAATATATTTCGTTCAGATTTTTGATGCAACGCTTGCAAACTGGGTTAGAGAAATGCCTGGCGTATGTGTCTTTGATGAAACATGTGGCGAAAATCTTGTTATTGAACATAATGGCGATGTTTACTCATGCGATCATTATGTATACCCCGAGAATTATCTAGGTAACATACTTGAAAAGCCATTGATTGAAATGGTCAGATCCAAAGTGCAGTTTGACTTTGGCTTAAAAAAGCGAAACAGCCTGCCGCGGCAATGTATGCGATGCGACGTGCTTTTTGCCTGCCACGGCGAATGTCCGAAACACCGTATAGCAATTTCCGAAGACGGTGAACCTGGATTAAATTATCTGTGTGAAGGTTACAAAATGTTTTTTCACCACGTTGCTCCTTACATGGATTTTATGGCCAACGAACTTAAGAACAAAAGAGCTCCCGCCAATATAATGCAATGGATCCGGAACAAAGAACATCGATAAAACCACAACCTGTGCAAATTAATGATCCATACCCATGCATAAGCAGAAAGAAATAAAAAATGGCTGAAGAAGAATTCCTGCCAAATCGTTACAATTGAATTCTTGTTGATAAATATTTCAAAGTTATTATCTGGAGGGGCAGGTTCCATCCCGGCCGAATTTTTTAAGCCTGATTCGGACAGCGTATAGGGCGTCCCGGTACTCAGGTTAATAAGCTTTCATCAGGTTAAATTTTATAATAGGATTCAATGATAGCAGCACTCTCCACAGGCAACAATACCTGTCCTACATTCAGACTACATCACAGGCAACATTGCCTGTGCCACATTAAGTGGAGGGTTGTTTTCTACTCCGACCGGATTTCGTGGCATTCTTTGAGGATATGTTTCACCACCATTCCACGAGCAGCTGCTGTCAGATGGTCTATTGCAATGGTACGAAGGCGCAGCGGTAAGGAGGTCATGTTACCGGATATCATCGGCTGACAGGAGTCAGAGTCTTTCTCATAATGAATCTTGTAATAAAATATTCCATCAATACCAGTCCGGTTCCACCAGTGATGATGAGTATGATAACCATTGGAATTGTAATTTCAAAATTAAGATGGAGTGTACCTTTCAGATCACCTGGGGTTGATTTGCTTGATAACNCTATGGCCGCTGAAACGACACAAACAAGGAACATAATCGAAGCCGTGAACACAGGAACTGTCCTTATATCTTTTTCCACTTCTGTCACTTCGCCCCGATTGGCCTTTCTTTTCACCCAGTAATAACCGGCAATAAAACCGGGTATAACATTAAAAACAGGAACTCCCATGAAGAATCCAAAAATACANACGTTATAAAAAAGATATGTCAGCACAAGAATCGCGCGCGGCAGATTGTAGACATCAGGCTTAATCAGTATCCATATAATTAGGCTTATTACAATGCCTGCAGCCAGTCCGGAAAAAGTTGCAATCATTATAGTCTTTTCATTTGAAGTGAACATAAATGATATCCATAGAGCCATCAGCGCGTTAAGCAGAGGAACAGATCCTCCGAAGATTAAACCGAAAAAAATCCGTTCGATAAGTTCTTTGGTATTTGCATTTTTNATCATTTTTTCCTTCTGAATTCGATAATTTCAACCAGTGCCGTCCTGGTATCGGAACCAGGTGAATTTGACTGAGTAATAAGACTGAAATCTCGTCTTTTTGAGCTCCTTACNTATATCGCCGANGTCAAATACGGTACATTCTGCTCCNGGCAGTCGAATTCTGCAAGAATGCCAATGTGATGCTATTTCCNTCACCGGTTACTTATAGCCGGNGAGAGTAAATCATCGAGTTTCTTATATATCATTTTGGAAGATATGATTTTGCCAGTTCCTCGCTATCGCCGTATTTTTTCATTATTTTTTCAAGACGTTTATGCAGGTCTTTTCGCACTTTTGAATATGCCGGGTCGTTATACACATTTTTTATCTCCAGCGGATCGGTCTGAAGGTCATAGAGTTCCCATTCATCAATGTCGTAATAGTAATGAATCAGTTTATATCTTTCGGTGCTTATTCCGTAATGCCTTTTAACGCTGTGATCGCCCGGGTATTCGTAATAATGATAATAGTGTTCGGTGCGCCAGTTTACGAATTTTTTACCCTTCAAAAGAGGCACCATGCTCATTCCCTGCATATCAGAAGGAATAGGAACACCGGCGATGTCAAGGAAAGTTTCTGCAAAATCGAGATTCGACACCATGTGTTTATCAACCGANCCGGGGGCTGTTACACCGGGCCAGCTAATCAGAAGGGGTGTGCGATATGACTCCTCAAACATGAAACGTTTATCAAACCAGCCGTGCTCGCCAAGGTAAAAGCCCTGGTCAGAGGTGTAAANAACTATTGTGTTCTTGTCCAGGCCGGNTTCCTTAAGGTAATCAAGTATTTTTCCAACGCTTTTATCCACACCAGCTATGCATGCAAGGTAATCCTGAAGGTAGCGCTGGTATTTGAACCTCACAAGATCATCGCCTTCAGGCGGATTGTCATAGAATTTTCTGATGATGGGATTATATACTGCATCCCATGCAGCGAGTTGTTCAGGTGTCATGCGGTTAAGTCCGGTTCTTTTCATTTTTGAACGATCTCTGTATAGCTTGAGATCCTCCTCAATACGCATGGTTTTTGCGATGGTCATATCCTGAGTTTTTTCGGCTGTACCTCTGTTTTCATATTTATCAAAAAGAGTGGGTGGTTCTGGAAAGGTGACGTTTTTATAGAGGGTCAATTCATTTGGACCAGGTTCCCAATCCCGATGAGGGGCTTTNTGATGAATCATAAGCATAAACGGTTTGCCAGCGTCTTTAGCTNCTGAAAGCCATTTGATGCTCTTTTCCGTTATAATTTCCGTGACATAGCCCTCTTCTCTGTGGCGTCCGTCTTTATTAATGAAATCAGGGTTGTAGTAATTTCCCTGTCCGGGCAGTATTTCCCAGTAGTCAAAACCTGTTGGGGTTGAACCCAGGTGCCACTTTCCTATTATGGCGGTTGTATAGCCTGCCTTCTGAAGGAGTTTCGGAAAAGTTTGTTGTGAACCGTCGAAATCTTTTGCATCGTTTTCTAGAAAGCCGTTGAGGTGACTATATTTACCTGTGAGGATAACCGCTCTGCATGGGCCAGAAATTGAGCTGGTTACCAAACATCTATCGAACCTCATGCCGTTTTGGGCTATACGGTCGATATTGGGTGTAGGCGCATAATTTTTGAGTGGGCCTCCATAGGCGCTCACTGCCTGCCATGCATGGTCGTCGGCCATAATAAAAATAATGTTAGGCCGAGCACTTGCATCCTCTTTCTTTGAAGCAGAGGCAATAACAACCGAAAAAAGGCCTACCAGAGTCGTAAAATGGTTCAAGTATTTCATAAACATTTGTTGTTTGTGTTTATCATTTGATTTTAGGCGTTAAATTTTAAAAATAAAATCATTATTATTTAATGATAAATGTGCCAGTAAGTTCATCACTTTCTTTATATCCATACCTGACTGCTTTGACACGTATGTTGTATGTACCTGGTTTAAGGTGCAGAGGGCCGGTATAAAGCAGCCAGTGTGGGTTTTTCATTTCTTCAAAAGTATAAACGATCGAGGCGCCCTGTGTCGGGCAATAGAAGCTGAGTGTCATCGGTGAGGTAAAGGTACCACCTGTGCGGTAATTCTTCGTCGAACGGTCTTCCGGTGCATTGATGATGAAATAAGGCATATCAGTTACGGGTTGTTTCCCTCCCGGCCACATTTGTTCAATCATTTCGGACTCATCGAGGTGTCCCATATCACCTGTTTCTTTGGTCCATGCTTCGTGCCGTTTTCTCATATCATCAAGCACAGGCTTCAATTTTGGATCGTTCACCAGATTGTTTATTTGGTAAGGATCAGCTTTAACGTCGTACAATTCTTCTGGTGGACGCGCATATGCGAACCAGCTTTTCTGTGGGCCGGCGAGTTTGCCTTCGGCGTCCAGCCGAAGCATTTCCCTGTAAATCGGCATGTGACTAAGATAAGGCACCCAGATCGGGAAAGGCTCATTTGGGTAATAATTACGTATATACAGATAATTTTTAGTACGCACTGAACGGATCATGTCGTACGATTCATCCACTCGGTCACGGGCAGCGAAGACGGCATCGCGGGATGCACCTGCCTGGTCGCCGAGGAACGCAATGCCCTGCATGTGCGCCGGGATAGAAACACCGGCTATTGAGAGAACTGTCGGTCCGAAATCAATGGAACTAATCAGCCGGTCATCGACTGTGCCGGGTTTTATTTTGCCGGGCCATCTGATTATAAGAGGAATGTTAAGGCCGGAATCGTACAGCCAGCGTTTTGCCCTGGGCAGGCCGTCGCCGTGGTCGCTCCAGAAAAAGACAACGGTATTCGAGGCCTCACCTTCCCTTTCAAGTTCATCCAGCAACTTCCCCACTAATGAATCGAGCTGAGCGATATTATCATACATCTTTGCAATATTAAGTCTTACAGTATCATTATCAGGGAGGTATGGAGGAACTTTTACTTTTTTCGGATCAGTTTTAACGTTCTCAAGATTCCAGTTCTGACTTTCGTGGGTAACTGTAAAATTGAACACTGCAAAGAAAGGCTGGTTTTTATTGGGTCGGTTCTTGTAATGTGCGGTGCGGCTGCATTCGTCCCAGATACTTGCAGGCACGGGGTCTTTAGCAAACTGATAATCGGTTTTGGAATTATTGACACANTAATACCCGGCGGCCCTTAGATACTCAGTAAAAGCCTTCACATAATGGGGTGGTACAGCTGTAAACTCAATAGGATTGTCAACTGACCTTCTGTACGAAGTCGTCCGCATATGCATACATCCTATTGATGTCTGGTACATACCNGTAATTATACCAGCCCGACAAGGCGCGCTGATAGCTGCAGTAGTAAAAACATTTATATATCTGACACCCTCGGAGGCAAGTCTGTCGATATTTGGCGTTTTTGCAACTGGATCGCCGTAACAGCCGAGGTGGGGGCTCAAATCTTCGGCGGATATCCAAAGAATATTCGGCCGTTTCTGGGCTTGCTGACCAATGGTGTTTAGTGTTACCAGAGAAGCAAGCCCAAGACTTAATGCTGAATTTAANGGTTTCACAGGAAAGATATATTATTTTATCGTACCTGCCTTTCTTCTATTAGCTCCCGGTGCTCCAGTAAGCTGATCTCCAAGATCTGCCCGTGCTTTTTCGGCTAGTTCCAGAAGCTCTTTTACCTTCTCCGGGTACCATTGAGCAACGTTATAGCGTTCACCCTGGTCACGGCGGAGGTCATAGAGCTGCGGTTCTGTGATTTTTTCAGTGCCGGTCTGCCCCGGCCAACCATCGGCTCCGGGTTTAAATCCGCGGTATGTTCTGCTGGTATGTGGAAGAACAAGTTTCCAGTAATCAATCTGAACGGCTTCAAGGGCATTTTCCTGATAATAATAGAGGAATTCGCGTCGGGGATTTGCCTCTTTGTCTCCCAGCATAAGTGGGAGAATATTTACACCGTCGATTTTCTTTTGTGGCAAGGGTGCACCTGTTATGGCGGCAAGGGTTGGCAGAATATCGATTGAAGAAGCCAGCTTGTTACAGATTGTACCTGCNGGAATCACCCCCGGCCACCGCATAATGCATGGCACCCGTTGCCCACCTTCCCAGCTTGTGCCTTTTCCTTCACGTAATCCGCCTGTTGACCCGGCATGGTTTCCGAAATTTAGCCATGGGCCGTTATCGGAAGTAAAAATAATAATTGTGTTTTTATCCAGTCTGTTTCGTTCAAGTGCTTTCATGATTTCTCCTACTGACCAGTCAACNTCCATCATTACATCACCGAACATTCCCTGTTTACTTTTCCCGCGGAATTTATCTGATACTCCAAGCGGAACGTGTACCATTGAATGCGCCAGGTACAGGAAAAAAGGCCGATGCTTGTTTTGTTCTATGAACTTGACGGCTCTTTCGGTATAGAGAGTTGTCAGTTTATCTTGATCAGAAAGAGTAAGTATCTCACCCACTTTACGATTCCCTTCGAAGAGCGGAAGCGGTGGATATTTCATTTTAAAGTCGTTCGTATTTTTCAGCCGGATTGGAACGCCGTCGTAATCTACAGGCCACATATCGTTTGAATACGGAAGCCCGAAATATTCATCAAAACCATGCTGAAGCGGAAGAAACTTCTCATGATGACCAAGATGCCATTTGCCGATTATAGCGCTGTAATAACCTTTTGTCTTCAGCATTTTGGCGATGGTTGTTTCTTCAGGGTTTAAACCCACTTCAGACCATGGCATCAGTGCCCCGGAGATACCGATGCGGTTCGGGTAACAGCCTGTAAGAAGGCCGGCTCTTGAAGCACTACTGACAGCCTGAGGACAATAGAACCACGTAAATTGCATACCCTGGGCTGCAAGGCGGTCGAGATTGGGAGTATCATATTGATTTGCTCCGGTGCGGCCGATGTCACCATAGCCCATATCATCAATGAGAATAATTATGATGTTTGGTGAAGTGGGTTTGAAGCTTGCCTGTTTCTGTGCAGATGCCGAAACGACTACTGCAGTTGTGGTTCCAAGAGCAACCAGTGATTTAATGCTGGTCAAATTTGGGTTTTTAAAAGCAAACATATAATTTTACAGATTATCAGTTTTATTATTTTTCCACTTCGGATTCGGGAGCATCATTTTTACGCTATGGAGTTTGCGCCATTCGTCAAGCAAGTTATATAACTCCTTTGTTTTTTCAGGATACAATGCTGAAACATCGTTTTGTTCGGAGATATCATTTTCAAGATCATACAGTTCTACACGGGCCTTTTCAAAGTTATCAATCAGTTTATATTTACCGAGCCTTATAGCACTTCCGGGGTCGCCGCCCTGGTTGGAATAGTGAGGGTAATGCCAGAAAATGGGGCGTTCAGGCATTTCATCTTTTTCGAACAGGTGTATCAGGCTTACTCCGTCAATTTCCTTATTGGTACATTTTATGCCGCACATATCAAGAATTGTAGGGAAAAAATCTATAGAAGACACAGGGGTTCGGATCCATGTTCCCGGTTTGCTTTTGCCCGGATATTTAATTATTAAAGGCACTCTTATACCCCCTTCATAGAGCCATCCTTTTCCCGCCCTCAGGGGTGCATTGCATGTGGGTGAACCTTCAGCTGTTGAAAGCCCGCCATTGTCGGAAGTAAAAAAAATCACAGTGTTATCCGCTAGTCCGAGTTCTTCTATTTTCTTAAGTAATCTGCCGATGTTTTCATCCATACTATAAATCATAGCGGCATAAACCGGGTTGCTTTGAATTATTCTCTCCCTGTAATTATTGCTCATATCAGGCCTTATCCAGTCGCGGTCTCTTGTAAAAGGCTCTGTCTTCGACAGTCCGGTTGAATCGGCTTTTGTCTGAAATTTTCTTATATGTTCCTCTTTGGCCTGCATGGGGTTATGGACTGCGTAATATGAGAGATAAAGGAAAAACGGTTTTTTTCTGTTTTTCTCGATAAATTTAATTGCTTCATCAGTCAGACGGTCAGTCAGGTATTCGCCTTTCGGGCCGTCTTTAAGCCGGGGGTTGCCGTATGGTGAAAAATAGCCGTTAGCTGTTTTATTCCGAACAGGCGCTCCCAGGCCACAGCCGCCACAGTTTACATCAAATCCCTGATGCTCTGGCCAGTAAATTGGGTCTTCGCCGAGGTGCCATTTTCCAGAAATCATAGTTGTATAACCGTTTTGCTTGAGCACCTCTGCGATAGTAACCTCACCAGGGTCAAGTTTAAGATTAAAGGGAAGGGCGATGAGTTTATCATTGGGTGAGCCATTGTTTGAGGCCTGTCTTCCCGGAATCCAGTCGGTTATGCCCGATTTGACAGGATATTTACCGGTCAATATTGCAGCCCTTGTGGGTGAAGAAACCGGGCATGCGGCGTAGGCATTGGAAAAACACACACCCTGCAAGGCGAGCCGATCGAGGTTAGGAGTTTCATAGAAAGTGCTTCCGTAGCAGCCAAGGTCTGAATAACCCAGATCATCGGCCAGGATGAAAATTACATTTGGCTTCTTTTCTTGAGTGCAACTGCTAAGAAAATAACAGGATAGAGGGAGCAACGCAGTAAAGCCAATTTTATAAATAAGCCGGTAATTCATATTATTTTGAGATATGTTTTTATCATAGAATAGTTTCGTTCATCTCCATCATAGGCTTAATTTTCATATGAAAACTTGAATACATCTGATCTGGTGTGTGCCTGATTCATAATATCGTTGATTCTTTTAACGATATCCGGATATGCAGATGCGACATTATTTATTTCTCCTGGGTCCTTTGAAAGATCGTACAGTTCAATTTTGCCCTGTGGATCTATGTCAACATTTAATCTTACACCTTTCCAGTTACCGGTTCTCACTGCTATTTTTCCTCCCTGTTCGTGAAGTTCCCAGTAAAGGTAATCATGTTGTTTTTGGTTTTTTCTTCCGAGTAAGGTCGGGAGAAAAGAGATGCCGTCGATATTTTCAGGTATTTTTGCTCCGGTAATCTCCGCCAGGGTAGGCATCACATCCCAGAATGCCGATACATGGTCAGTTACACTGCCTGCTTTAATTTTTCCGGGCCATCTTACGAGCATTGGCACGCGTATTCCTCCTTCATAGAGGTCTCTTTTATAACCTCTGAACGGACCGTTACTGTTGAAATAATCGGGGTCAGCTCCTCCTTCCTGGTGTGGTCCGTTATCGGATGTAAAAATCACGATAGTATTTCCGGCGATGCCAAGCTCATCAAGTTTTTTAAGAATTTCTCCAACGTAATCGTCAAGCTGGGTGATCATTGCTGCGAATGCTGCATGTGCTTCAGGTTGAGAACCGTAGGCACCAAGACGGAAATCAGGACCGCTGTCAACGCCTTTAAACGATTTCTCCGGTTCAAATTTCCCCCTGAATTTCTTCATGTATTCCGCCTTAGCAAACAGTTCTGCATGTGGAATAGTCGTGGGATAGTACAGAAAAAAAGGGTTATCCTTGTTTTTTTCTATGAAACTCAGCGCAGCTTTATGGATCAGGTCGGCACTGTAAGCTCCGATTCTTCCGTTGTCATTTTCGTGAAGTATAATTTTTTCATGATTATGCCAGAGGTAGGCAGGGTAATAATTATGAGCAAGGCGCTGGCAGTTATAGCCGTAAAATTCATCGAACCCCTGAGCGTTAGGGTCACCTTCAGTATCAACAAAGCCCAATCCCCATTTTCCGAATGCGCCGGTTACATAACCTTTTGTTTTGAGCATTTCTGCTATGGTGAACGATTTTGCCGGCAGTGGCCATTGGCCTTCGGGTTTAAACTCGCGGTTACCGCGTATTGGCGCATGTCCTGTGTGCAGGCCTGTCATAAGGCATGCACGTGACGGTGCTGAAACAGGTGCCCCCGCATAATGCTGCCTGAACAGCATGCCCTCTCGGGCCAGACGGTCAATATTTGGGGTCTGAAACTTCTGCTGTCCGTAACAGGAAATATCACCATAACCGAGATCATCGGCAAGGATGTAAATAATGTTAGGCAACCTCTGCTTATGACTTTCTCCGCCACACGTTAACAAAGTGCCGGAAACACACAAAGACACTGATAAGAGAATTTGGTATTTCATAACGTCAAGTTTACACAGTTGAGGGTAACTTAGATTTTTATTAAGCAAATATAAGAGTTTATTTTTTAACTGCAAAGGATTTTTTTCTAAACATTTCTGGAGTTATTACTTGCCGTTTTTCAACTGCATGAAAGGGCTCGCTAAGCCCGAGTTCTTTTCAAACCTCTATGTCGTTACGATGTTTGAATATTTTGTAAATTTTGGTGAATTATTTGTATTCCAATCTTGCATGAAAAAAGAAAAAGGTAGACGCGTTTCACCGCATCATAAACTGGAGGGACGGCTTCCGCCCCGTCCGTGGTGCGGATTTGAACCCGAATCAAAGAATGCCCAGAAATTCGGTCGGGGTAGAACCCGACCCTCCAGAAATCATCCTTGAAATATTTTTCAATAAAAATTCAATCGTAACGATTTTGGT
>JGI24721J26819_10004357_pt1 | contig 14708 bp, 13 predicted proteins | sample YelNatPaOPGAMG01_FD_26819 | JGI IMG/M metagenome (IMG submission 26819)
AAAAAACCTGTAGGCCTTCAGGATGGACCAGGTGTAAGGAAACTCCAGCTTCTGGGCCCCGGAGAGGCCACCGGGCACGAAATAGTCATGTTTTAGGTAGCGTTCGGGGTTTCGGATAAAATCCCCATAATTTTCTGCGGTTAAATGCGGCAAGGGCACCAGCCGCAGGTATCCCTGGTCATCAAGCCCAAAGCGCGGCTTGGTCTGGCATTGCGGACTGGGAATCAGAAAATTTCTGAGCTGATTCACATTCCTTTGGATATTCTCACTCAATACCCCCAGGAGGACGATTTCAGCCCCATCCTCAGCCTGTTCCCGGAACCTCAGATAAGCCTGGTCGGTGCCGTACCCGGGCACCCCGAAATTGGCGATCGGGACGCCCAACATCCGGCTCAGGACGTTGCTCCAGGCAGATCCCGGTTCGACCCCGAATCCCGCGGTGAAAGAATCCCCATAGGCCGAGATAGGAGCCGGGAGGCGGCTGCCAGGCTCTTGGGCCAGGGCCTGGGGAGACGGCCACCCAAGCAGGGGGTTGACCCTGGCCGCGTAGGTGGCGTAATCCTCGGTAATCTGGGGCAGGTAAAAGAGAATGCCGTATTTTCTGGCGAGGTAGGTAGTGCAACAATAGGCCCCAATCTCCACAGCGGCGGCAATCAGCACCAGGATAACCGCCACCCCTGTAATAGAAACCAGGAGGCGGCTGCGTTCCCTGGAGTCACCAACAAATTTTTCAGCGGTGCGACCTTCCATGAACTGTTTTTCCCGAATTCATAAGAACCTGAGTTAATGGGACTATTCAAGGTAATTTGAGAGTGTTGCGAAAAGGGTCTTGAGGGAGGGCCGGAGGGGCGGCATCCCCCCGCCCTCTCCTCAAACTCCCCTCCCCAACCCGAAAAGCAGGTAATCGAGGGTTAATACATTGATTTATAGATAAATTTTTGTGGGGTTGGGGGAGAGGGCTCGGGAGGGGGGCAGGGGGGCACCGCCCCCTGGCCCCTTCTCCCAGACGCTATTGGCAACAGCCTCAATTTATCCGAATAGGGCCTGAGAGTAAAGACCGGTTGTTAAGGGAGGAGCCTGGGAAGGAGGATGGAGAGCCATTCCCGCAGTTCCAGGGCGGCCCTGCACCATTGGCCGGTTTGCTTTGCGTCCTGAAGCCGAATGCATTATTATATAAACTTATCAGAGTTATGCCCTTTGCTTTGCAAAAGGGAATAATGATCCTGTGTGGAGGGAGGACCAGGGAGCGGCGGTTCCCGGCCCTCCCCCCCAGTCCCAATCCTGGGTGGATTTTGTCCTTGCCGGGGGCACAGCCCCGGCTGGGGCAAAAGATTTGACACCCTTCAAGGGATTGGGGGGGGAGGGGTAAGGGCCCACCGGTCCTTAACCCCCCTCACCCGCTGAAGATCGGCAGTTGCAGTTACGGAAGGGCGGCCAGGAGGGAAGACCCAGCTTGAACGGCAGTCCCGCAAAGTATCGGATCTTGCATATCATAGACCACCTGGGCAGCGGCGGCGCCCAGGAGGCTGTCTGCCAGTTGGTCAGGTATGGCCGCAAAGACCGTTTTCAGCCGGAAGTAGTGTCTCTGCATGGCTGCGGCCACTATTATGAAGTCCTGCGTTCCTNGGGGGTTCCGGTTCACACTTTGGCCCCCCAGGGCTTTGCCCGCGCCGCCATTCCCTTTATATTTTTACGGCTGTTCCGGCTCCTGGCCTGCAACCGCTATGACCTAATCCACACCCACCTTATCGGCGCCAATGTCCTGGGGGCCCCCTTGGCGGCTTTCTACCGGGTGCCGGTCCGCTTCACCCATGATCAGACCCGGGACGATGTCCGGGACTACTCCCTGGTGCATCGCTGGCTGGATACCCTGGCCAACCGGCTGAATACTCACATCATTGCGGTTTCCACTTCCATCCGCAATTTTCTTTGCCACAAGGAAAAAATCTCGGCCGGCAAGATCTCAGTAATCTATAACTCAGTAGATTTATTGCGATTTTCCCCTAAAGATAGCCAAAAGGCGCGCCAGTCGGCGCGGGAAAAATGGGGTCTGCCGGCTGAAGCCTTGATTATAGGCGGCGTAGGACGCTTGCATTACCAGAAAAATTTTCCCCTGTTCCTGGAAGTGGCGTCCGAGGTCGGCACCCTTTTCCCCCAGGCCCGGTTCGTCATTGCCGGAGAAGGACCGGAGCGGGCCGCGTTAGAGAACCTGGGCCGCAAATTGGGTATCGCCTCCCGGCTGCGCTTTTTAGGGTTTGTCCCGGACATGCCCGAGTTGTATCAAGCCCTGGACATCCTTATGCTCACCTCCCATTTTGAGGGGACGCCGCTGACGGTCCTGGAGGCAATGGCCATGGGCGTGCCGGTGGTGGCCGCCCGGGTGGACGGTGTCGCGGAAGTCCTGGAAGACGGCCAGGACGGCCTGCTTGTCCCTCCCGGCCGCCGGGATCTTTTTGTAGCCGGGGTCGCGCGGCTCATAAGGGACCAAGGCCTTCGTCAGCAGCTTTCCCGGGCCGGCCAGGAAAAAGCGCGTCAACATTTTTCAGCAGAGGCCATGGTGCGCCAGGTGGAAGCGCTTTACCTGCGCTATTTGGAGAATGGGCGTGAGGCTGCTTAACATGACCGGTTCTCTCGCCTTCAGTAAACCAGGCGCCCTGGTGATCATCTCGGGAACAGGAGTGCTGGTCAGCCCTTGAAGCCTTGGCTCGGAAAAATTCTTCTGGCTCTGGCCGGCATCATCATCAGCCTGGTCGTGGTCGAAATGGGATTGCGCCTCCTAGGGGTCGAGTACCCCATTTTTTTTGATTATGACCCGGTTCTGGGAAATAAACTGCGACCCGGGGTCCGGGGGCGCTATCTGACCGAAGGAAATGGATACGTCAGCATCAACCGCGATGGTCTCAGAGATCGCGAGCACTCCTTGGCCCACCCGGCCGACACTTTGAGAATAGCCATCCTGGGAGACTCCTATGCCGAAGCCATGCAGGTCAACCAGGATGAAACCTTTTGGGCGGTCATGGCCGAGGAACTGAACCGATGTGCTAATCTCCGGGGCCGCCGGGTGGAAGTGATTAATTTCGGACAATCGGGATTCGGCACCACGCAGGAATTGTTGACTCTCCAGCACCGGGTTTGGAAGTATTCGCCGGATGTGATCCTGCTGGCCTTTACCACCGGCAATGACCTAGCCGACAATTCGAGAGCGCTGAGTGGGATTGATTATCATCCTTACCACGTTTTTCAGGGTGATAAACTAATATTGGATGACCGACAAACCAAGGCGAATTGGCAATTACATGAAAAGAGTTTTTTCCGGCGGATAATCTTCCGCTGGAAAATTGATCGATTAAGAATTTTTCAAGTCCTGCGCCAATCCAAGGAAGTATTGGTAAAATGGTGGCAGGTTCATAACTTCGGCAGGAAAGCCAATGCCTCCGAAAAGGGTCAGGAAGTTGGCCTGAGCGCTTCGGTTTACCGGGAGCCGACCACCGACGTCTGGAAAGAGGCCTGGCGGGTGACCGAAGGGCTCCTCCTGCAAATGCGGGATGAAGTTGCCCGGAAGGGCGCCCGGTTCTTTGTGGTGACCCTCTCCAGCGGGATCCAGGTGGATCCCAATCCCTCAAACCGGTCTGCCTTTGCCAATTATCTGGGAGTCAGCGACCTGTTCTATCCTGAACGCCGCTTAGCAGGTTTCTGTCAGGCCCGCCACATCCCCATCCTGCTCCTGGCCCCGATTTTCCAGGAATACGCCGCCCGGCATAAGGTTTATCTCCACGGTTTCGGCAAGAGCCTGGGCACCGGCCACTGGAATCAGGAAGGCCATCGTTTGGCGGGGCGCCTCATTGCGGAGTGGCTCTGCCCCCAACTCAACTGAAAGGCATTAACTCGGGCCCCCCTGAGAAAGGAACGTAATCGTCGGGCTGGCCGGCCCCGAGGTAATTTTATATGAAGATCCAGAAAGTCTGTTTCTTTTTGCCTTCTTCTAACCGTGATGGCGCCGAATTATGCGGGTTGGAATGCCTGGAGGCGCTTAAAGCCCTGGGGATGCAATGCCATGTGATCCTGCCTAAAAAAGGCCCTTTGGTTGCCGACCTTGAAACCAGACGGATAAGCTATCAAATTATTCCTTACAAAGTGTGGATAGAGCCGCCAATCCCAGTATGGAAACGTCTGATTTTCACCTTATGGAACCTGTTCATCACTTATCTTACGGTCTTTCTGGTGGATCGACGGAGATGTGATCTCGTTATTACCAATACCGTTAATATTTTCGTCGGAGCCCTCTTTGCCAAACTTTGGGGGCGCCCCCATATCTGGTATATTCATGAGTTCGGTTATGAGGATCATGGCTGGCGCTTTCATCTCGGTGAAAAATTCTCTCTGTGGGTCATGGATCACACCTCTATCCTGTGCTTGGCATGTTCGCAGGCGGTGGCCCACAAATATCAAGGCAGTATTCAGCCATCAAAAATACATCATTTATATTTCCCGATCGAGGTTGACCCGGCTTACGACCTGGAGGCTGCCCCCGACAAGGGACCATTTCCATTGACTTGCGCCATCGTGGGCCGACTCCAGGAAGGGAAGCGCCAGGAGGATGCGATTCGCGCCATNGGGCATCTCCGGGATCAAGGGATAAATGTCCAGTTATGGGTAGTGGGAGGCGGGGATCCGGCTTATGCCGAGTTTCTGAAAAACCTGGTGGCGGAAAATAATCTGGGGGAGCAAGTCACCTTTTTCGGCCAGGTGGACAGCGCCATCCCCTATATGCGGAAGGCTGACGTAGTTCTCCTGTGTTCGCGCCGCGAGGTCTTTGCCAGGGTGGTGGTGGAGGCCATGAGAGTCGGGAAGCCGGTAATAGGCAGCAGAGCAGGAGGAACAGTGGAACAAATCACAGACGGCTTCAACGGTTTCCTCTACGAACTGGGGAATTATAAGGAGCTGGCAACAAAGATCAAGTATCTCATTGACCATCCCGAGATGGCCCGCCAAATGGGGGAAAATGCCCGCAAGTGGGCCCAGACCACTTTAACCCGGGAGAGATATCAGAATGATCTAGCCAGAATTCTCTTTGCGGATAGGAGTCTTATTACATGAAAGTTGAATTCTATCGGCATCAACTAGGAGAAGCGAACTTGAAGCGGTTTGCCCAGGTCATGAACACCATATTCCTGACCACGGGGGATGAGGTCGCCCTTTTCGAAAAACTGTTAGCCGAATATCTGGGCATAAAATATGTCATCGGACTGACCAGCGCCACGGCCGGCTTGCAGCTTTCTCTGCTGGCCCTGGGGATCAGGCCGGGGGATGAGGTGATAACCACGCCCATGACCTTTGTGGCCACGCCGCTCGCCATTATGCATGCCAACGCCACTCCGGTATTTGTCGACGTGGAAGAGGACACCGGCAACCTTGACGTCAACATGCTAGAGGCCGCCATCACCCCGAAAACCAAGGCGATAATGCCGGTGCACCTGTATGGCCAGATGGTGGACATGGTGAACCTGAACAGGCTGGCTCGGAAACATAACCTCTTTCTTGTCGAAGATGCGGCGCATTGCCTGGAAGGCGTCCGGGATAACATCCGGGTGGGCCAGCTGTCGGAAACTGCCTGTTACAGCTTCTACGCCACCAAAAGCATTACCTGTGGGGAAGGAGGGGCGGTCAGCACTTCCCATGAAGACCTGCGGGACATGCTGCACAAATTGAGACTGCACGGCATGTCCAAAGACGCGCTCGATAGATACACCAAACACTATCGCCACTATGATGTGGACATCGAAGGCTGGAAGTACAATATGTATAATTTACAGGCCGCGTTGCTCATAGACCAGATAGAAGAGATCGAGGCCCGGCGGCAAAAACGGGAACGGCTGGCCAGCTACTATCGCGCCAGTCTGGCCGGTTGCCAGGGCTTGGAAATGCCGGCCCTCCGGCCGGGAGTAAAGCAGGGGCATCACCTTTTCACGATCTGGGTCGATCCGGCCAAAAGAGATCAGATCCTCTGGGCCTTGCAGGAGGAAGGCGTAGGGGTGGCGGTCAATTACCGGGCCTGCCATCTATACACCCTTTTCCGCCGGGAATTCGGTTATAAAGAAGGAGACTTTCCCAATGCCGAGAGGATCGGCAACCGGACGATAAGCCTGCCCCTTTATGCTTCCCTCAGGGATGAAGAAGCGGAATATGTGGCGGAAACGGTCAAGCGGGTGCTGCGCCGCCTGGGTTAAGTGCGGCGCCGCTACCAGTAATGTTCCCGATACTGCCGATAATAGGCCACGGTTTTCTCAATGCCCTCCCGGATCATGATTTGGGGCTGCCAGTCTGTGGCTTCCTTGATTTTGGAGATATCGGCAATGAAATCTCCGGTCTCCACCAGGTAGCGGTCCTGGGGCCAGGGCAGGTGCTGGATCTCAGTCCCGGGGATGACTTCTGCAATAAGGCGCACCATGTCGATGAAGGGAGTGCCTACCCCGGAGCCCAGATTATAAACCTGACCGCTGGTCTTGGGACTGAGGGCGCAATGCAGGATGCCGGCGGCCAGGTCTTCCACAAAAACATAATCCCTTTTCTGCAACCCCTCGCCAAAAACCGTCAGAGGCTTGCCTTCCAGGCCAAGACGGATAAACCAATTGACGATGCCATACTTGCTGTGCTTCATTTGCTGGCGGGGCCCATAGGGGTTGGTGATGCGCACGCTTACGGTGTCCAGGCCATGGGCATCATGGAAAAAGCGATAGTATTTTTCGCCCGCCAGCTTGTGGATGCCATAAACACTTAAACAATTGAAGGGGTGGTTCTCATCGACCGGGTTATAGTTGATGCTGCCGTAGACAAAACGGGAACTGGTGAATACCACCTTGGCCCGGCGGTTGTACCGGCTTAAAGCCATGAGTAAATTGAGATGTCCCCGGCAGTTGATGTCCAGATCGAGCAGGGGATCAAGGTTGCTGTCCACATAGCTGACCTGGGCTGCCAGATTGAAGACAAAATCGGCTCCATCCACCCAGTCCTTCAGCCGTTCCTGGTTGCGGATGTCATCCTTGACGAGGACGATTTTTTCAAGGATATTCCGGAGGTTGAAATAATTACCGCCATACTCCGGGAGCATGGCATCCACTATGGTGACTTCCGCGCCGTGTTCCACGAGGAGGTGGGCCAAAGTGCTGCCGATCATGCCGGCGCCGCCGGTGATCAGGACGCGGGCGTCTTTGAAATAAGAAAAGTCGCTCATGATAACCCTTTCAAATTTGAGGACCTGGGCAGGTTCCGAGCTGCTGGCGTAGATCGCTCCAAATAAAGCAATAACTCTAATAGAGCGTCTGATTCTGCTCCAGAGTTGGAAACCGTCCTGTTGGTCCTGGTTAGCTCAATCTCACTCAGTATGGGAGATTGTATTCATTCCCCAAAATATCAAACAACTCCCCGAATCCTTTCAATTTATCAGTAGAGGTTATATATTTAGGCAAGCCAACCGGTTGTCTTGTTGACGGTTTCCCATGGCTGCTGTTTTAGAACTATGACGTTGTGAAATTCACGGAAAATTACTAAAAAAATCTCCTTAATCCCTCTTAAAATAAAAATAATCTTGCCTAAGAAATAGAAAGTTTTTAGCATAAATAATGATAAACCACTATTATTATCTCCCACCATAAGCGGCATTTTAAGATAATATGCAATAACCAATAACGCTAATTCCATTTGAGATAAGGAATCATTCCGGGAAGATTTTTGCGACTTATCAGATGGAATGGCAGATTTGTTCTTAATCTCCATAAGTGCAACCTAAATCAAAGTTGGCCAGCAGGTTAACAGAATAAAACAGTTTCCCAGGCCGGTCCTGACGATAGTCTCCCCCTCTTTTGAAGAAGAGAAGACTTGAAGCGGCCGACCTATGGGTCCCAGGCCCGACCCGGCTGCTTGCCGACTTGCCGGGCCGGTCCAGATTTCCATGGGTTTGACCTCGGTTAATATATTCGGAAAAGAGTTGGTAGTAAAGCTCCTTTGTATCTTGAAGAGTAAGTTCCAGAATAATCGGAGAAATCCAGGTTTCCTCGGCGCCCTTCCCTCCGGCAAGGGCCGTAATCCTGACCATGCCAATGGGGCAGGCCCCTCTCAGGCCGGGAGGCCGGCCTGTCAGTTCTTTTCGGCCTAACCTGGCAAATTCCTGCGGTTTTTTGGCGAATCGCAAATTTTCTTGAATACTGTAAAGATGTGGAGTATAGTTGATTTTATAGCAAAATGAGTTTATATTTTGATGTTGTCATAAAAGGACAGTTTGACAGAGGCAGACAGGCGAAAGTTCAGCCGGTCGTCGTGCCCATCATTACGCCAAATGACCTCCTTTCCTGATGAGCCGCGCCTAATAAATCCTTAAAGAGTCCAGATGTTATGAACTGGCCGGGGAATTCCAATGCATATAGAATGATACTTTGTGTTTTTGTGCCATTCCATTTAATAAGTGAAAAATAGCAAGTATTCTAACGCGGATCTCTTACCATTAGTGATTTTTCATGACTAATGCTCTCATCAAGGAGAGTTTGCTCCTTGCTAATGTTTTCTAAGAACGGAGAGTAATTCCTCTTGAAATCTATGATTTTAAACAAAAATGGCGGTCTCCTTAATTTAATTCAGATTTATACAAGGCACCGTCAATTAGCCTGGGAGATGTTCAAGCGTGATGTTACGGATAGGTATGCCGGACAAATGCTTGGGCCTCTCTGGGCCATAGGTCATCCCCTATTTCTCATGGGGATTTATGTCATCGTTTTTACATATATATTTGCAATGAGAACGGGGGGTAGTAGTTATGATTTTCCCCTGGATTATCCCACCTATATATTAAGCGGCCTAATTCCATGGATGGCCTTTCAGGAAAGTATGAATAGAGGGAGCTTGGCAGTTTTAGAGAACTCCGATCTAGTTAAGCAGGTAGTTTTCCCTCTGGAGATACTTCCGTTAAAGGGACTTTCATCTGCTTTACTTATGCAAGGGGTAGCTACCCTGTTTCTGATAGTTTATGTCGTAGTAAAATTTTATTATCTACCAATAACTTATGTGTTGTTGCCGCTCCTCTTTTTGGTTCAATTTATGGCCATGACTGGAATCTCATATATTCTTGCCTCAGTCGGAGCTTTTGTTCGAGATCTAAAAGATATTGTGCAGGTTTTTTGCGTTGCCTGTTTTTATTGCATTCCGGTATTATACTTCCCAAATTGGATGCCAAGTTGGATCCAAAAAGTGCTAATGTTAAATCCATTTAGTTACATGGTCTGGTGCTATCAGGATGCCTGTTTCTATGGCAGAATTGAGCATCCATGGGCTTGGCCCATATTTTTTGGACTAAGTTTTCTGGTATTTTATGTGGGTCATGAAATTTTTCAAAGATTAAAACCTTTGTTTGGGAACGTTCTTTGAACCGTCAAGATCTTGCCATACAAGTTTTGGGCTTGTCCAAGGTATTCCACCTTTATTCAAGGCCCTTGGATTTGCTTAAGGAGATCGTGCTGCGCCGCCCGACCCATTGGGACATATGGGCCCTTAAGGATCTGTCCTTTGAAGTAAAACAAGGAGAGATGATTGGCATTATTGGNAGGAATGGTTCTGGAAAAAGTACTCTCCTGAAAATCCTGACCGGAGTATTAGATAAGACCTTCGGAGAAGTGACGGTACAGGGGAGAACCTCTGCCATCCTGGAATTGGGAACCGGCTTCCATCCGGAGTATACCGGCCGCCAGAACATCTTTATGGGCGGTATGTGCTTGGGGATGTCCCGGCAGGAAATCGAAGCCAAACTTGATTGGATTATTGATTTCAGCGAACTCGAAGAATTTATCGATCAGCCTATCAGAACCTATTCCACCGGGATGAAGGCCCGCTTGGCTTTCAGTACGGCTATCTGTGTGGAGCCGGATGTCTTATTCGTTGATGAGGCCCTCTCCGTGGGAGATGCGAGGTTCCAACGGAAGTGTTTCGAAATGATCAGCCAATTTCGGGCCAAGGGTGGCACCATCGTATTGGTCTCCCATGACTTAAATACGGTAAGCACTTTTTGCGACCGGGCCATGCTTCTGGATAAAGGTTGCCTGAAAGCGTATGGCGAGCCACGAGAGGTGACGCGGACCTACCATGAGTTATTGTATTGCCAAAAGGAAGAGCCGATAAGTGCGCCGGTGAATATAGAGGTCAATCCTGTTCAGAGAGAAGATACACAGGAGCGAGAGGCCCTACGCAAGCAGGCCAGACAGCGGCTGCGCCTGGCGGCCGAGTCTTCCGAGGCGTCGTATGAATTGAGGTTCGGCGACCGAAAAGAGGCCGAAATTCTCGACTTCGGGATTCTAGACCAAGAAGGTAAGAGGGTAACTGTCCTGACCTCTGGGGAAAGATATAAGTTTTTCTTGTATGCCCTATTCCACGAGGATGTTGAAGATCCGGTTTTTGGTTTCCTCATCAGGGACCCAAAGGGTACTACTCTATTCGGCCTGGACACCGGTTCGTTGAACTATGCCATTCGGCCCCATAAGAAAGGGGAAGTTTTGGCAGGGACGGTCGAAGTCACCATGTGGCTGACTAATGGAGAGTATTTTCTCAGTGCCGGCATTGCCGGTCGGGGGGCCGTCAAAATCTCTGATTTCCGTAACGATGGTTTACTTTTTTCTGTCCCTCAGCATCCCCTGCTGCATTCTTACTCGCTCATCAACCTTCAGCCTACGCTTTCCCATGAGAGTATAAATTAGCAAGATCAAATGGGGAAAAATTCGACCGATGGAGTATATATCGTGCAATCTTTGCGGCAGTACGCGGTCCAAATTATTATTTCAGCTCAAGGACAACTTTCTCGGAATCTCTGATGTAAAGTACAATGTGGTCAAATGTCGCGATTGTAAACTCGTATACTTAAATCCTAGGCCCACCGCAGAAGAGATTCATTCTTTTTATACTGAGGATTATTACCGCGCTTTTTTAACTGGGGAGGAGCTGCTGAAGGAAAGAGAATCTCAATTGCTTGCCAAGTTTGAAAAAATAAAGCATCTTCCTCCCGGCCACCTCCTGGATATCGGCTGTCAAAAGGGGGAATTCCCTTTTTTTATGAAGCAAAGGGGTTGGGAAGTAAAGGGCGTCGAGTTCTCAACCACCCCTCCCAATCTTTTTGGCATTGATATATTTTATGGCACCTTGGAGGAAGCAGAATTTTCTCCTGAAACCTTCGACCTGGTAACCCTGTGGGCGGTTCTCGAACATGTATACCATCCCCGGGAACTTCTCGAAGAGATTCATCGCATACTGAAACCTGGTGGCAAAGTTGTGCTTCTAGTGCCGAACATTAATAGCATTCCAGGACGCTTTATGAGGCATGACGACGTTCCTCGTCATACCACCATGTTTTCCAAGCGCACGATTACCAAGATGCTGAACATAACCGGCTTTAAAGTTGATCATTTTCACTTTAGCAATGATATATTCAGCGGTTCTACAAGGGGAGTCCTTAATTATATTATTAAACTGTTATCAGGAGAACAAATAGATGATATTGTCGCCCAGAACCGGTCGCGAAACAGATGGCATGAGTTTTCCTGTATGTTAAGGGGAAAAGAATCTAAGTTAATAAAACTTATTGATCGAGCAGATGCTGCAATCACCCCCTTCATCGATGATTTTATGGATAGACTTCAACTTGGATTTATCATGACAGTCGAAGCCACCAGATTATAGTGAGATTTATATGAATGATTTTAAAAAGTATTACGATGAGATAATAAGGATCTATGCAGAATTAGGCTATAGTGCGGATATCATTGGCCAGTGGACTTTGCCACAACGGGATGCACAAACCCTTCTGAGAATCATCCAAGTTTCTCAACCTCATAACATATTGGAAGTTGGAACGTTTGTGGGTCTGGCTACCCTTCTTATGGCGTTGGTTAGTGCCCCGGAGACCCATATCCACACGGTTGACCCTAATTTCCCTCTCCAGGTGGAAATGGGAGCAATGAAAAGTAGATTAGATGATATCGATACTTCCATACGGGCTCAAGATCTGGCATTCCAGGCCGCGCAGCGTTTGGGAGTGGAGAAGAAAATAACCTTTCATGCCGGCGGATTTTCCACTGCCAACACGTTTGCCTCTTACAACCTGTCCCCCTCTCAACGGATAAATATTATTGGACCTGAAATCTGTAAGGAGTTTGGTCCATTTGATTTTGTTTTTATTGATGGGTTGCATTATGAAGAAGCAGTGTTTTCGGATTTGGATTTGGCCGCGCAACATTTGGTCCCTTCCGGATCAATTGCATTGCATGACGTCTTAGGGGCGTGGGGTTCAAATGTGCGTCGTGCAGTTTACCGCTTTTTGGATAATCACGAGGACTTCCTGTTCTCTCATGACAGCTACTCAGCCATCTATAATTCAATTGGTTTGCTTGAACGAGCCCCCAAAAGCCAGAGTATTTTTGCCAGAGGGAATAATCTCGATCTAAAAAGCAAAGGCCTGATCCAGAATGGAATAATATCGAATTTGGCGACAATTCTTTTGGCGATGTTTTCTCCCTCAAGTGTTATTCAGATAGGAAGTAATTTTGACCTATTAGAACAAATGAGAAAGTATGGGGTTCCTGAGGTCTTTGCCCTGGCCATTGCTGCTCCGGAAGGGCAATCTTATTTTAATCAAATGGAACTTTTTAATTTTCGTGAAAAATATAATTTTAGGCAAAGGTATGACCTTTGCATTTGTTTGGATATTGCAGACTCTTTTGCACCTGAGTTGTTTGATAATGCAATACAAGCCTGTGTAGATGCAAGTGATACGGTGCTTTTTGCATGCACACCCCCGGGAGAGATCGGCTCTTGTCAGCATAATGACAAAGTGCTTTCCTATTGGGTTAAAAGGTTCTATGAGAAAGGGTATATTTTTCATGATGAAATCCGACCGGTACTCGAGCCTATAACTTTTTTAGATGTAATCTTACCAGAATATGATTTACAATCAACATACCTGTTGAATTTGTATCTTCTAAGGAAGGAGAGGAGATTAGGGGCAGATATTCAAGGAAATATTAAAAAATATATCGAAAATATTATTCTTAAAAAAGAGAATAGAATAGAAGACTTAATTTTGCAGAATTTATATCAAAAAAATATTATTCTTGATTACAAAAAAACACTAAAGTTTAAAGAAGAAGAATGCAAAAGATATCTCGAAGAAATAAGAGCTCTCAAACAAAATGGATGTGACGGGGGGAAGTCAGAAAAAGTAGGGAGTCTGTTCAAGAGACAGGTTGGCAAAATATGGCAGATTTTCGAAAGAAAAAAGATATGACACAAAGGTAAATTTTGATTGGCGTGAGGTAAAATTGAAGAAGGGGAATTTGTGGATGTCAGATAATAGATTTTCCTTTGGGAGAAATTGGCGTAAATTTGTTCAAAAAAATTTTTCCACAGAAAGGGTGGCCAAGGCCGAGTTGCGCCTGCTGGAGGTTTTGAAGCTTGATAATCTCCAAGGATATACATTTCTGGATATTGGCTGCGGAAGCGGGTTGCATTCTTTGGCGGCTCTGAAATGCGGCGCCTCCCGGGTGGTGAGTTTCGACTACGACCCTGATTCGGTAGAAATTACCAAATATCTGCGCACCCTGGAGGGTAATCCGCCTCATTGGGAAGTCACCCAGGGTTCGGTTTTGGATGAAGCTTTCATGCGCGCCTTGCCCCAAGCCGATATTATTTATGCCTGGGGGGTTCTGCACCATACCGGGGATACCTGGAAAGCTTTGACCAATTCGCGGGTTCCCTTATCTCCCAACGGCGTTGCCGTAATAGCCCTCTATAGTTACACCTGTTATTACAACGCCCATTTGGCTTTTGGAAATCTCACTCCCGAACAATGGCTGGAGATCAAGCAACGTTACAACAAAGCGGGGTTCTTTGCCAAAAAGCTCTTGGAATGGCAATATGTCTCTCGAAACTTTCTCTGGAGAGACCTGGAACAATTTTGGTGGGAAATAAAACGGCCGTCCAGAGCGATCCAGAGAATAAGGGATTTTTACGGGGTGATCTCCACTTACAAGGACCGCCGGGGTATGGAATTCTGGACGGATGTGCGGGACTGGCTCGGCGGTTGGCCAATGGACTTCGTGAAAGAGTCTGAGGTGGTCCGATTTGCCGGATCTCAATTGGGATTGGAACTGTTGGATCTGATTACCGGTGAAGGCAATACCGAATTTATCTTTAGACCCATCGGCGCCCAAAATTATTGGGATGAAGTGATGAGGCGATATGTCAGGGAAGAACTTGCCTCTCCTTTTTCTCATAAGGAAGGTTATTGCTGGATGGCGTCCTTGCCCCATCTAAGCGGTCTGGCGGATACCGAAGAACGGCCGACGCAGTCAAGTCTAAGAATGCTTGAGGACGGCAGGCTGCTTCAATTCGCCCACGCTCCTCATCTTACGATTGCGAAGGCGGGTGAGGGCAGATACAGCCACTGGCAAGACAATCTTTACTTCTCGACCTCCGACAACTCTGATCCAAATACCAATGGTCGCCGCTATGAGATAAGATACTTGCCGGCGACTTCCCCTTAAGTTTATCCGTAAATCAGTCAGAAATTAGAGATTGGTGCGTTAACTGGCCGTAATGCTCTTAAATCGGACATTATTAAGGGACTAATGGAAATCTTGCGTGCCATTCAACGAAGATAAATGATGATTTGGACACGGTAA
>JGI24721J26819_10004380_pt1 | contig 14653 bp, 18 predicted proteins | sample YelNatPaOPGAMG01_FD_26819 | JGI IMG/M metagenome (IMG submission 26819)
GGATTTTATACGGAGAAGAACTTCCCGCGCGCGCACCAGCAATTAGAAGAAGCCGTAAAAACGGCACTGGAATATATTAAGGCGTGTTATAGTGGAGAAATCGAAACGGTAAAAGTTTTTAGCCCCACGCAAAAATAGGTTCTGGGTGCCTTTAATTTGGCTTTCCGCATAAAAATGGAAGAAACCGCCAGAAAAAAGAAGTCAAACATTGTTTTGGCTTTAGACTTTCCCTATGAAAAGCCGGAAAACCGTCAAACCCTATACAAAAAGGCGGAAAAGATCATGGACGCTGTCCACCCTTACATTTGCGCTGTCAAGTTTAATCACCACCTAACCTTGCCACTTGGACTCTTTAACGGCGTCCAAAAACTTTTGGAAAAAGCCCACGAGAAAGAACTTCCAACAATTATGGACTGCAAGGTGAACGACATAGGCTCAACAAACCAGGTGATAGCCGAATACTATTATGAGGCGGGTTTTGATGCTTTAATAGCTAACCCCTTCGTGGGGTGGGATGAAGGCTTAAAACTAGTCTTTGAAGCTGCAAAGAAAAGGGGAAAAGGCGTTATTCTTCTCACTTACATGAGCCATAAGGGGGCAAGTGAAGGCTATGGGCAAACGGTTGTGGATGCCGAAAGTGGACAGAAAACATTCCAATACATGGTTTTTGCCAAAAAAGCCTTAAAATGGAATGCAGACGGCGTTGTGGTTGGCGCCACATACCCAGAAAAAATAAAAGAAGTGTACGCTGTTCTTGGTGGAAAAATTCCAATTTATTCGCCAGGCGTTGGTGTGCAAGGCGGAGAAATCGAATCCGCCATGAAGGCTGGAGCCACGTACCTCATTGTTGGGAGGGCAATAACCCTTTCTGAAAATCCGGTGGAAACCGCTGAAAGAATTAGGAGTATGGCGAAAGGCGTTAAATGAAAAGGGCTATCTTTCCTTTCTTTCCCACAACTCCTTTTTGAGAAGGTCTCTTACAGCCGACCTTATGGCGGCGCTTCTGCTGGGATACATATTCGCCCTTACAAGCTCGTCTAAACCCTCAAGATAGGCTTCGGGTAACAGCACTGTTACGAGTTTCATGCCTCTCTCACCCAAACATGTTATGCTTATAACATGCTGTAAATATAAGATTTAAACTAGCTTTCCAGCCACCCGCTCCTCTGAAGCCCGAAGCTCTCTCATAACGTTTTGAAAAGTTTTGGGTATATCTTCAACGTGGAGGGCTCGGCGGCGGATACCCTCTTGAACAGTTCCAGCTGCTATTAGGAGGCTTCCCAGAATATCGCTTAGAATAGGTTCTGGGAAGACTATTAGGGCTAGACCCAGTTTTATAAGCCATGGTTTGTTGCCGCCGTTCCAAAGCTTTTTAGAAGCCTTAACCTCCCTTATTGTTCCATTCAAGGATTGAAGAAAATCGGCATAGCTTTCGTTTAACTCGTTTAACGCGTTGGCTATGGCTTTTGCTTCCTCAAGTTTCAAGGGGAACCCTCCATTCTGTTTAGACAGTGATGTAAGCTCCGAGAAAAACTTTAACCACCAAGAAAAGGTCTTTTACACGTTTTTCGGCTTAAATATAGAAGCGTTTTTTAAAAGTACATTTCAAACTCGGCTATTTTTCCAGCGGTTTTTGATGTTTAAAAGATGAAATTTTGCCGGGCGATAGACGTGAAATTACCAAAAATATTATTTTGAAGCTAAATAAACACGTTGAGAAGGTGTTGCTGTTTGGCAGAAGAACAATACGGGTTTATTCTTCTTTCAGACGAGAAGTGGTGGAACAGGCTTTGCGAAAGATGTAAAAGCGGCAAGAAAACCCACGCTTTTGTAAGGCGAAACCTTGTTGGACCAGTGAAGGCTGAAAAGCTGCTGTTTTATGTTAAGCGTCCATCAATGCAGATTAAGGGAGTTGCAGACTTCATAGAGCGTTTAGCCGGAGACGCAAAGGAACTTTGGGAAAAATATGGAGATGAAACATGCCTAAATTCTTACAAGGAATATTCAGCATTCCTTAAGGGGAGAAAGAAAGCCACATTCATTAGGTTTACCAACTTCTGTGAGCTTGAAAATCCGGTTTCCTTTGAAGCTTTGAAGAGGCTTTTTGGCATTTTGAAAGTGCCTAGGAGCGGCAAATACATAAATCGTGAAATAGTAAATCAGTTAATCACCTAAAAGCGAAAATTGGAGCGCGAAAATTATGGAGAGTTTTAACCCAGACAAATTTGTTGAAACGCAAATTGCTGAGATAAGGAAAGCCATAGGCAATGAAAGGGCTTTAGTGGCGGTTTCCGGCGGAGTAGACAGCACAACATGCGCCGTTTTAACCCGTAAGGCCATTGGCGAAAACCTTGTCTGCGTAATTCTTGACGACGCCTTCATGCGGGAAGGCGAACCGGAAAAAGTAGCTGAAATCTTATCAAAAGAACCTTTCAAAGTGCCAGTTAAAATTGTTGATGTTCGGGAACGCTTTCTAAACGCCATGAAGGGATTAAGGGATGCTGAGGAAAAGCGGAAAAAATTCCGGGAAACCTTCTACGCAGTCTTAAGCGAGACGGCCAAAAAGGAGAACTGCCGTGTTCTTGTTCAAGGCACAATCCGCGCCGACATAGTTGAAACAGTGGGCGGAGTAAAAACACAGCACAACGTTCTGGAGCAGATAGGCATAAATCCCATGGAAAAATTCGGCTTCAAAGTTGTCGAGCCATTACTTACGCTCTACAAGGAGCAAGTGCGGATGGTTGCAAGATACCTAGGCTTGCCGCCAGAGGTTTCTGAAAGACAACCTTTCCCAGGTCCAGGCTTGTCGGTGCGGGTTGTAGGCGAGATTCGTCGGGACAAGTTAGACACGTTGAAGAAGGCGACAACAGTGGTTGAAAAGGCTCTTGCTGAGCACAAGCCAAGCCAATACTTCGCCGCAATCATAGACAACGAAGAAGCACCAGCAGAACCTTCAACAACCCACGTGAAGGAAACAGTGGCGCGTCTCCTAAACGTGCCATCAAGAAACGTCCACGTGAAGGTTTTCAGAGACAAAGCCACAGGGAGTGAAGGGCGGCGAGAGACGCTATGGCAAAATTGTTGGCATAAAAGCCGAAACAGCAGAGGGTAAAGCCTACCAGACAGATATAAAGAAGCTTGTCTCACTGCAGGCAAAAATAACCAGCGAAAACCCAACAATAACAAGAGTGCTCTACACTGTTAAAGAAACGCCTGAAAAGAAACCCTACGTCATAAGCATAAGGGCTGTGCAGACAAAAGACTTCCTAACAGCCCTAGTTTCAGAAATACCATGGAAAACCCTGGAAAGAGCAGCCAACGAAATATTTGAAAACTGCCCGAACGTTTCAGCAGTGTATTATGATGTTACGCCAAAGCCGCCGGCAACAATAGAAATGGAGTAGTTTTTATGCCTCTTTTTTCTCGGGTTCTTTAACTTTAAAAATCACTATGGTTATGGCAATCACGTCTAGTGGAATGCAGAGCAAGAAGGGGATAGTTGGTCCAGCATTTTCATATAAGATGCCTCCCACTAAGGAGCCTAACGCTCCAACCAAAATGTAGAGAGCGCCGATGCTTCCCAGTATTCTGCCCCGCATCTCCTTTGGAACAATATCCGCTTGTAAAGCCGATGTTGCCGGTCCAAAAAGAACCGAAGCAATAGCGAAGAATACATAAACTATTGCAAGCATTGGAAAACTTTTTGAGAGAACGTAGAAAATGGTTGTCGGCATAAATATTGCATGGGCTAGAATTAGCGCCTTTTTTCTGCCAAAAACGTCAATGACTTTTCCCAAAATCAATCCAAAAACAAGCATAGTTGCAAAATTTACGGTGTTAACTATGCTCCACTCAAAATCGCTTAACCCAACAACCTCTAATGCATAAAGAGAGCCAAATCGGTAAAAGAAGGGGTCTGTGAAAGCAATTATTAATGTTGAAATGAGCAGAAAACTTAGGCTTTTCGGCATAAGCTTCCAAGAATCAAAAATTTCCCTTACAGAGTCTCTGAACGCCAACTTAAGCTCTTTCAAATTAATCGTTTTAGATTCCTTTAATGTCTCCCTTAAAAAGGCATGGCGCAAAATTGCAGCAGCTAAACTAATGAAAAGTACAATGCCATAGATTATGCGCATCCCAAAATCCAGAGAATATTGGCTTACCAATGCTCCAGCAAGTAATGGCGAAAAAATCGCGGGTAGAAATGGCAGCACCCTAAAAGCGGCATATCCAAAGCCACGTTTTTCTGGAGTCAGCGAGTCTGCTTCAATGGCTTCAAGCGCTGGCTGATAGATTAAGCAGAGATTTGTGGCGATTACCCCAACTATGTAGAATATCCAGTTAGGAGCAAAGATGAAGAATATGTTTGATAATGCAACACCATAGGTCATGGTTACAATTATTTGTCTTCTTCCATGCTTGTCAGCAATGTAGCTTCCCGGAATTCGGACAAGAAACAGCATTACTGAACCAATGGTGCCGATAACTCCAATTGCTGTCGCCGAAGCTCCGAGATGTTCTATGAAGGGTGATTCAAAGGGTGATATCATAGAATAGCCTATGTTAAAGAGAATATAGCTTAGAAGAAGCACTGCGAAGTTTCCCCTAACGAAGGCAAATTCCCTTTTAATTTTGCTCCACAATTGAACCTCCTTTCAAAACACATCTCAGTAATATAAACTGCTCTAAAACCCTAAATAGTTGTGCACCCTTTTATTGAATGGATAATAATGTTCCGTGTAAGAGTGAACAAAATTGAGTCAATCCGCGACATTGATGGAAATCTTGGAAAACGTATAGAGCTTGTTGAAGAACGCCCCATCCCACAATTTGCAATCAGACCCCAAACTGAGGAGGCGAAGGTTGTGCAGGATGTTCTTCAAGCCCTACAACAGCAACTGCCCATCTTTCCAGGGCGGGTGCAGTTCACAATCCCAAAGATAATTCTTTTCCTAACAGAGCAAGAATACGAAAGCCTAGGCATAAACTTTGATGTAAACCAGATTTACGAGATAACCCTTGAAAACCAGTCCATAAAGTTTAGGAAAAGCGCATAATCTCCTTCCTAATCTTTCTCAAAGCCGAATATTTTGGATGAAAAGACAAGACGAACATCATGCTCTTAATGCCGTGCAAACCTGCTCTGGACTACTTTCCCTTTCCCCATCGCAGTACAGTGGAACAGGCTCGTTTTCGCCATCCTTGTAATAGACATAGATTGGTGCTTCAACCCCTTTTAAGGCGACAACCTCAACATCTAAACTCAACATTTTGGCCGTCTTCTTTACAGCAGCACTAACAGACTTTAGTCTTCTTTGGCGCATTCTGGAACTTGAAGCGTAAACCAGCAATTTTCCACGGTTAGCCTCCAACAATTTTAAGCCTCCAAAACAGACTCTGAATCTTGCCCTTTTAAGGCAAGTGGTGAAACGACAAAATCTGCTCCTAGAGAGAGTTAAGTTAAAGTGAACAGAAAAACTCTTAAGTGGCAATGCTTTAAGGTAGCCCCTTCAAATATTTGGTTTGGGAAAAACATGCATAAAGAACTGCTGCAAGTTCTTGCTTGCCCCATATGCAAAACTCCTTTGACCTTTGATGGAGAAACCTTGGGCAATCGCCTTGTTAATGGATGTCTGAAGTGTGGCAAAGGACATATGTTTCAAGTTAAAGAGGAAATCGGATTGGTTAAGGATGCGAAGTTGTCTGCAGATGAATTTGAATGGAAAGTTGACGTAGCTGACGAAAGCAAGTATGACGAAATACAAAGACAATACGCCTCGTATTTGCGTGATGACCAGAAGGCAGCATTAAAAATCCTTATGGAGAAACTCATACGCTACGTCACTGCTTCATGTGAAGAGTCCGACAACATTGTTTTAGACATTGCAAGCGGCATGGGCAGACTTATTCTCCAACTGGCCGAGAAAAGCCCAAAGAACATGCTGATTATTGGCACGGACGTGGACGAGAAACCATTACGCGGAGCCATGAACAAAGCCAAAAAAAGCGGATGTTTACAATAAACTTTCCCTCATAGTGACTGACGCTAAACACTTGGCATTCAAAAATGAATCATTTTCGACAATATCCTCCTTCTTCGGATTCGACAATATTCCAGAAACAGTCCTAGCCCTAAAGGAAAGCTTCCGAGTTCTAAAACCAAACGGAAAAGCCATATTTTCATCCATCTGGTACAGAGAAGGTTCCAGAAGCATGAAAGTAACTGAAAAATATGGAGTTGGACAAATAGCAAGTGAAAAAAGGCTAAAACAAACGTTGAAAAAGGCAGGACTCGTGCTGGACTGGATTGAAGAGGTTTACTCCGGCGTTTGGTCCTATAACCCCATGGATTTGCTGCCCATTGAAGGCGAAGAATATTCCCATGTAATCGTCCAAGCAAGAAAACCTTTTGAATAAGCTTCATTTTAGTGCAAGAAGTATTCGGTCCACAGAAGGTGACGTATGAAGGTTAGGGCTCACGTGTTTGTCAGCGGACGCGTACAAGGAGTGTTTTTCAGGTCTGAGACTAGATATGAGGCTAGACTCCGAGGCGTGAAGGGTTGGGTTCGCAATCTCCCAGACGGCAGAGTTGAAGCCGTCTTCGAAGGCGAAGAAGGAGCCGTAAAAGAGCTTATAGAATTTTGTAGGCGGGGACCGCCCGGCGCAAAAGTGACCAAAATCGATGTCAAATGGGAGGATTATACTGGCGAGTTTAAAGACTTCGAAATAAGGTATTAGCTGTTTCTAAATTTTCTTTTTGGGGACGCGGAAGTGGCTTTCTTTTCCAGCGCTTATGTAGTCTCCTCCGGCTCCGCGCACTATTTGGGCTATTTTTGCAAAGTTTTCAGCNCCGAGATATTGGCGTGGTGTTATCTTGATGTATTCGCCTTTATCCTCAAAGTTTAGGAGTCCCTCTAAATCTTCTGGGAACATCATTTTAACATCCTCTATGCCTAGGGGTTTTTCTGCTTGCGGGGTTTCTGGCACTGTGGGCGTTGGTGTTGGNGGGGCAAGTTGGGAAACGGCTAGGGATTTCAGTGATGCCGAGACTATTCTGAGGTCTTCTGCTATGCTGCTTAAAACCACAAGCAGCTCGTCCACTTTTTCGGCGAGTTTTTCGATGCGTTCCTTCTCCTCGNTCATATTTGGGTTCACTCTCTTCAAATCTTAATACCCATATAGCCGTATTTAATAATTGTNTGTGAAAACCAGCCTCGGCGAAAGGAGACGCAGCATTTGATTGAGATTGACGGAAGCCTGAAAAGCGGAAGCGGAACAATTCTTAGGCTTTCAGTAGCCCTAGCTTCCATTCTTGGGCAANCCCTCCACATATACAACATACGCCAAAACAGGCCGCAACCAGGCTTAAGACCACAACATTTAGAGGCTGTTTTGACAGCGGCGAAACTTTGTGAGGCAGATGTGAAAGGCGCTGTATTAAACTCTCGGGAGCTTTGGTTCAAGCCGAAAGTTGTTAAGGGCGGCGTTTTTGAGGCTGAAATTGGCACTGCTGGAAGCATACCCATGCTCATTATGACTNTCTTGCCCATCTGCATCTTCGCAGAAAACAGCGTCTACCTCCGCATTTCAAAAGGTGGAACAGACGTTTCCCACTCGCCGACAATAAACTATATGCGTTTTGTGTTCTTGCCACTATTAAGGCGTATGGGCATAAACGCCGACATAACAGTTCACAAGTATGGATATTATCCAAAAGGTATGGGGGAAGCCACACTAACAGTTGAGCCCTGCAGGGAGCTTAAACCCCTATGCCTAGAAGAGTTTGGCAAAATAAAATTCGTGAAAGGCGTTTCGGTCTGCACTTTTCTGGCTGATAGACGGGTGGCTGAACGTCAAGCATCAGCGGCAAACAATCACCTCCAGAAGTATGGTTTGACGGCGAACATTCAGATAGTAAATGATAGGTCAAATCCGCTGCAGAAGGGAAGCTCCCTAGTCCTATGGGCAGAAACTGATAAGGGTGGAGTGCTCGGCGCTGACGCCATTGGAGAGCTTGGAAAAACAAGCGAAACTGTTGGGGTTGAAGCTGCCGAAAGACTTCAAGCTGAAATCTCTTCGAAGGCAACTATTGACGTGCACTTGGCTGACATGCTCATCCCATACGTGGCGCTGGCAAAGGGCAGATCAGCCTATCTGACAAGAGCCTTATCAGATCATTTAGAGACAAACATCTGGCTGGCTGAAACCTTGTTAGGCGTAAAATTCAAGGTTGAGCGTATTAACGGGCTTTATAAGGTGGAAAAGGTCGACTAAACCTTGAAAGCCAAGGTTAGAGGAATATACACAACAGCCCTAACAAAACTGCTCTTGGAAAACGACTTCCAAATAGTACAGCCGTCCCAAACCATAAAAGCAAGATTCGGCATTCCAGACAACAACGAGCCACCAGACATAAAACTAAAGGATAGGCATGACCTCCAAGGAGTGGTAGCACTAGGCACACCAGAAGCCGTAAACTCCTTCCACAAAATTCTGCATTCCACACTTGAAGATGCCATAACAAGAAAATGGAACGTAAGCGTTGACGGCATATACAAAGGCATAGTCGTAGGCGAAAATGAAAACGCCATACAAGTCAAGATAGAAGAAGACGCTGTTGGCTTGCTTCCAAAACATGAAGTTCCATACCTAAACCAAGGCGAAAGCCAGAATACCAACGAAATAGTTGTGCAAGTTGAGAGAAAACGCATAGGGAGAAAAACCCCGGTTCTTACAACTCGGATTAAAATTGTTGGGAACTACGCCATACTGGCACAGAAAAGCAACGGCGGTGTAAGCCTAAAAATAAGGGACATACACAAACGGGCAGAACTTTACGCCTTTGGAAAAAAGTTGGCGCCGGAAGGTTGGGGTATAATCTGGCGGGAACCAGCAGCCCACAAGCCCAAAACATTTTTGGAAGACGAAGTGGCAAGGCTTAATGAAAAGGTTAAAGCCCTAAAAGAGGCTGTACATTCTGCGAATGCGCCAGCCTTACTTGTTGAAGGGCTATATTTTATGGATGTTGAATTCCCATACAACGCGAAGAGAAAGCTTGACGGTTTTAGGGGTTCTGTCTCGCCAACCATTGAGGGACACCACTTTTACAAGAGCTGCGGCGGCAAAGTTTCAGCAGCCCTAGAGATGGCTGAAAAACTCCTAGAAAAGGGACAAAACAAAAACGAGATTGAAGAACTCTTTAAGGGGCAGATTCAACCCCATTTTCCAGAGGAGGGCTCAAAAGTTGATGTACAACATGTCAAGCTGAGCGGAGCAGTTTTCCACCTTGGACAAGCAACAATAGAAGCCATAAACAGCCAAACAATAAGCTATAGTAGAACCATTAAGGCTAACGGCTTCTACGACGGGCTGGGCGTAGCCAAAGAGGCAGGCGACAAGGCAGTAAGCGAAACAAAACTTGGCGAATGGCACATAACAACAAGCTACTTCTCAAAGGACGGCAAATGGAAAGGCACATACATAAACATAAACACGCCAGTGGAAATCTATCCGGAGGCAATACGCTACATAGACCTGGAAGTTGACGTTTGCATCTGCTCCAATGGCGAAACAAAAATTGTGGATAAAGAAAAGCTTGAAAAAGCCTTGGAAAAAGGCTTTGTAAGCAAAACACTTTTTGAAAAGGTTGAAAGCGCTGTAAAGGCGGTGGCTGAAAAAGGTTTTGTTGAAAAGCTTTTGGCTAAATTTATTTAGCGTCCTAGGCTTATTTTCCAGCCAAGAGAGAGAAGAAGTTGAAGGCTGAACTTGTCCTAAAAGACTTGAAAGCCTATGTAAACGGTGCAGTAGCCGAGTGCTGCCTAGCCATAAAAGACGGAAAGATAGTAAAAATCGGGAAAGAGGCGCAGATGCCAAAGGCGGACGTTGAAACCAGCCTTAAAGGACTTTTGGTTTTGCCGGGCTTAATTGACGTTCATGTGCATTTGAGAGATGAGGGTAAAGCCTATAAAGAAGACTTCTACAGTGGCACTGCGGCTGCTGCAGCTGGCGGTTTCACAACAGTTTTGGACATGCCCAACAACAGCCCGGTAACCATGAGCGCCGAAACCCTGAAAAGTAGAATGGAAAAAGCCTTGGGGAAGATTTTGGTTAATGTTGGCTTTTACTCCGAATTTCCTAAGGGCGTAAATGAAATCGATGAGATAATCGACGCTGGGGCAGTAGCCTTTAAACTTTTCCTAGGCGAGCAGGTGGGCGGACTAAACATAGACGATGATAACGCCTTGTTAGAGGCTTTCGAAAAAGTGGCTTCAAGAACACCCATAGCTGTCCATGCAGAAGACAGAAACATGCTTAAAACTGCAGAGAGCACGCTTAAGCAGAGGAAATGTAACGATGTTGAAGCCTTTTTAGAAGCGCATTCCGAAAAGGCTGAAGTCGAAGCTGTAAGACGCATAATAAAAATAGTCAAAAAAGCAAGAGCGCTTGTGCATTTCTGTCATATAAGCACAGGGCAAAGCCTAAAACTGGTGATTNAAGCGAAGAAGGCTGGACTACCAGTAACATGCGAAGTTACACCTCATCACATGTTTCTATCAGCCGAAGATTTAANGCAAATTGGAACTTTGGCTTTAACANTGCCTCCGCTACGGGAGAAAAGCCACAACAAAGCCTTATGGGAAGGCTTAAAAAATGGCTGGGTTGATGTCATCGGCTCAGACCATGCCCCCCACACTTTGGAGGAGAAAAAAGCCGAAAGCGTCTGGGATGTTAAGACAGGCATACCGGGGCTTGAAACAACTCTTCCACTGCTGCTTACAGAGGTAAATGCTGGAAGGCTAAGCATAGCTGATGTTGTTAGGGCTATGGCTGAAAAACCAGCGAAAATCTTCGGATTAAAGGGGCTGGGAAGCCTAAAAGANGGATTTAAAGCCGACCTAGTTGTTGTTGATTTAAAAAGGAAGCACAGGATAGATGCTTCCAGNTTCCATTCTAAGGCTAAGTTTTCACCCTTCAACGGCAGACAAGTCCAAGGGTTGGCTGTCAAAACTTTTGTAGGCGGACAACTNGTTATGAATGAAGGCGAAATAGTAGCTAAACAAGGATGCAGCAAAATAATCAAAGCAAAAGCGGAGGAATGAGAAGTCCATGAAGTTTATCGCTGATGGAATGCTTGGAAAGCTCACACGGTGGCTTAGAATGCTTGGACACAACGTGAAATACTCAAACAAACTGGACGACGCCCAGCTAATCGCCATAGCAAAAAAGGAAAGGCGCATACTCCTAACAAGGGATTTAGAACTTTACCAGCAAGCTACAGCCAAAGGCGTCCAAGCCTTCTACATAGACGGAAAAACAGAAGCTGAAAAACTTGCCAAGCTAGCCCAGAAATTCGGCATAAACCTAGAAATAGACATGGCAGTTTCAAGATGTCCAAAATGTAACGCAAAAGTTAAGCCCACATCAAAGGAGAAGGTGAAAGAAAAGGTTGAAGAATCAACCTTCAATTTTTACAACAATTTCTGGGAATGCCCAAAATGCGGACAAATCTACTGGCAGGGAGCCCACTGGACAAGAATAAGAAAAACCCTTGAAGAGGCAAAGGAACTAACAAAAATTAAGCCGTAGGATAATCTTCCCTCTTACAAAAACATAAAATATAACTCTCAAAATATGGCAGAACGCTATCGGAGAGAAAAGAACTTGAACTTCAGAAGATGGCTTTTTGGGCTTCAAGAGAGAAAGGAAACCTATGCNCTTTCCTTTTCTCCTTCCAAAAGCCACTTTANCGGTATGTCTTGATATGTGCCGTCTGGCAATGTTCGCCTAATAGTTATGGGTAGTATGCCAGCCTCAAGTTCTTTTAGGGCTATGTCGATTGGGCTTGAGTAGCCTTCCGGAACATCGACGAGGATAGGTGCACCCATGGATATTTGTAGGGCTCTCGCCCCCACCACTCTGGCTTTTTCGAAACGGGTAAGCCTCGGAGGACCTATCAAAATTTTCTTCTCTTTCCTAGACGTGTTCTAACTCCCCGCGCCTCTAGTATTCGCCTTCAGGTGGACCTTTAGGCGGCACCGGGGGAGTTTTCGCTTTTCCGGCAGCAATGACATCGTCGATTTTCAGAATCATGGAAGCGGCTTCTGTTGCAGACTTAACCACCTGCTTTTTCACGGATATAGGTTCAAAGACTCCGGCTTCCCGCATATCCAACACTTTTCCGGAATGAACCTCAATTCCAGCCCATGTTTCACCCTTTTCATGTTTTACCCTCAGTTCAGACAGTATGTCTATGGGGTCTAAACCAGCATTTTCTGTCAGTGTTGCCGGTATAGCCTCCAAGGCTTCTGCAAAGCTTTTAACAGCTAGCTGTTCCCTGCCTGGAAGGGTTTCAGCATACTTCTTTAGGACGCGGGCAATTTCAAGTTCTGGTGCTCCTCCGCCAGCCAAAACTTTGGGTTCTTCAACAACATCTCTGACAACGCATAAGGCGTCATGCACTGAACGTTCAGCCTCATCCACTATGCGTTCTGTTGCTCCCCTTATGAGGATGGTTACTGCTCGTGGATGCTTGCATCCTTCAACGAAGGTCATTTTGTCGTCGCCTATCTTGCGTTCTTCTACGAGGCTTGCATAGCCCAGGTCTGCAGGGCTCATGTCGTCCAAGTTGGTGATTATTTTGCCTCCTGTGGCTTTTGCAAGTTTCTCCATGTCCGACTTCTTGATTCTTCTCACTGCTAGGATTCCCTTCCTAGCCAAGAAGTGCTGTGCCATATCGTCTATGCCCTTTTGGCATAACACAACATTTGCGCCTACGGCAGCAAGTTTTTCCACCATATCCTTGAGCATGGCTTCCTCCTGCTTGAGGAAGGCATCCATTTGCTCTGGNCTTTCGATGTTTATTTTTGCGTCAAACTCTGTCTTCTCGATTTCTAGTGGACAGTCTAGCAAGGCTATTTTTGCGTTTTCTACACGTTTTGGCATGCCTGAATGGACAACTTCCTTGTCAAGAACTANGCCATTTATCAGCATCGTGTCCTTGATGGATTCGCCTGGTTTCTTCTCAACCTTAACGTCGTCCACGTCCACCTTGTATTTGTCATCCTCCTTTTCAGCAACTTGCAAAATCGATTTAACAGCCAAATCAGCAAGGTATTCCTTGTGCTCAGCTACGAGTTTGCTTGCCATCGAAGTCATGGCGGTCTTCTTCAAATATTCTGGTGAGTTTAGGTCTACTGGGATGGCTATTTTCTCTAAAACTTCAAGGGCTTTTTCCAAGGCTTTCTTATAACCATCAATTATGATTGTGGGATGAATATTCTTGCCTATAAGTTCTTCAGCTTTCGCCAACAATTCTCCGGCCAAAATCACCGCTGTTGTTGTTCCATCCCCTGCTTCATTGTCTTGGGTTTTTGCTACTTCAACCATCATTTTGGCAGCGGGATGCTGAACATCCATTTCATCCAAAATGGTGCGGCCATCACTGGTTATTGTGACATCGCCAAAACTGTCCACAAGCATTTTGTCCATGCCCTTCGGGCCTAGCGAGCTTTTCACTGTTTCAGCTATTATGCGGGCAGCCATTATGTTAGTGTGCTGGGCTTCTCTTCCCCTTGAACGGGTTGANCCTTCCTTTAATATTAGAACTGGGACTCCGGCTGATGCGGGTGATGACAAATCAAACAACCCCCTTAATGCGTCTCAATGAGAAACAGCATTACAATATAAATTTTTCTAAAAAGGCTGATGGATTAACTTGGTTTCAAAGCTGTTTTCAAACCTGTTCCAGTCAAAACAATGACAGTTTTTTCTCCTCGTCCAGCCTCGCCATTTTCCGTCTGCCTTTTATAGGCGGCGTAGGCCACGGCAGAGCTGGGCTCAACAAAAAAGCCCAATCCGGCAAGCTCCCTAAAAGCCGCGAGGATTTCGTCCTCCTCAACCATAACAGCTTCGCTACCAGTTTCGCTTAACGCCTTAACCATAACCTCTAAAAGGGGAGGATTAGTGCTAACCAGAGCATCAGCCAAAGATGTGACCTTCTCTGGGGGAGTGTAAGGCAAGTTCTTGAACCGGTGGTACAATGGCGAGACCTGTCTTGTCTGACACGCAACAACCTTAGGCATGTTTTCAATCACGTTCGAATCGGCTAGATGCCTAAAACCGTTAATAACGCCTAAAAGCAGAGTCCCAGCAGAAACAGGAAGATAAACCCTTTCCGGAGCCGCCCAGCCAAGCTGCTCGGCTATTTCATATGCCAAGCTTCTAATTCCATCGCGAAAAACTGGGTGGAGAATATGTCCCACATAGAATTTTCCCCTATCAGATTTTTGGGCTTCTTCGGCGACACGGCTACGAGTGCCCGAAACCTTGACAACTTCCGCGCCGTAAAACATTATTTGGTTTAGTTTTGGTCCGGAAACATTTTCCGGAACATAAATTTTTGCCTTAATCCCTGCGCGGGCGGCATAAGCTGCAATGGAAGCGCCAGCATTCCCAGAGGAATCCTCGGAAATAAAGCCGTCATAAGCCTTGACGTGTTTATGAATGGCGGAGATAAGCACTGTTGAACCCCTGTCTTTAAAGGAACCCGTCGAGTTTAAGCCCTCAAGCTTAAAGTAAACGTTCTTAGAAAACTTGACCAGCGGCGTCCAGCCCTCGCCTAGAGTCACAACTTCTGAAGTTTTCACGTACGGGA
>JGI24721J26819_10004387_pt1 | contig 14634 bp, 13 predicted proteins | sample YelNatPaOPGAMG01_FD_26819 | JGI IMG/M metagenome (IMG submission 26819)
TTGAAATATGGCGATGATATGCCCAAGGAATTTACTTGTGAAGGAAACGATACATCTCCTGCAATAAAGTGGTCTGATCCGCCAGCATCCACAAAGTCATACATTCTCATTTTCGAGGATCCTGATGCACCAAGGGGGAATTTTGTCCACTGGGTTGCATATAATATAAAACACACCGTTATGGAACTGCCCAGAAACATAAATAAGGTTGAGAAACCGGACCTTGGTTTCACGCAGGGTAAGAACGATTTCGGAAAGGTTGGCTATGGAGGACCGTGCCCCCCCGGAAAAAGCAAACATCACTACATCCTAACTTTATACGCAACCCTTTATACAGAAGAACTTCCTCCACTTCTCACGAAAAAGGACCTTGAAAAAATAATCAAGGATAAAACGGTGAAACAGGCATCCACCATGCTAATGTATGGGAAATCTTAATTCCCGATAAATTTCTCAGAAAACGGACAGCTTCTCATTGAACCAGTACCTTTCTTCAAGAGTGCATAGAAGCACGTCATTTCGTCCAGGAGATGCTGACCGTATATTGTTCAATATGGATTCATTTCTCTTCTCCCAGGCAGCTTCCTCAAGATCATATAAAATGGTTGCTCTGAGCCTGTGCTTTGCCTTGTACATGGTATCGGTAAGATCAGAATTTACGGTCTCAGGACCGTTCCAGTATCCCTCAAGAAAAGATCTGATTGAGGTATCTATCATTTCAAGCACGTTTCTCTTGACCTGAAAATCTATCTTATCATTATTTTTCTTCATATATTCAGCTTCAATTCCAGAGTACTTTGAATTATCCACGCCAACAAATGTCAACTTTGTTTTAATTTCAGGATCATTTAATATCCCCTGCACTGCAGGATTCATATCTCCATTTTCGGTTCCCAGGGTACACAGAATTCTGGACGGTTTAGATGAATAAATGTATCCAACTATGTCTTTCTCTGAGTAGCCCTTAATCGGTTTGAGGTTATCCGGGTCAAGCGCTATAATTCTCATATATGCAACTTAAATGCCTTATTAGATCATAAACTTAGTCACTGTTCCTGTATATTACATCTGGCTGTGAAGACTTAATTTACATCTCCAACATAGCGTAATGATGGATCAGAACCAGATCATTGCCTTTGCATCTTATTCTGCAGTTTCGGCTGCAGCGATCCTTCTATCCATAAAGAAATGGGGCAGGTTCTACATCTCAGCTACTATAGTGGGATCACCATTTCTTGCTTTTTCCCTCTATCTTTGGCACAGCCCCATCGACATTCCTCTATTTGTATTTGTTTTAATCGCTTCATCACTTCTTTACGAAAGATTATTTTATCTGGCATTTGCAGGAATAATAACCCTATTTTTCCTTAACCTGGCAGGTGTGGGTTTTCCGGCTTCATGGGACGGGTTCGATTTCGCCATGTCAGTTTCCATTATCATCAGTTTCTTTTTCAATGAGAGGCTGAGGCAGATTAATCTGAATAATGAAAATGCAAAGGGAGGAAGCAGAAAAAACGAGATTGTCAGGGATGTTCTCCAGATAGGAGGGGGTATCGTTATGCTGTTTATCTTTTTTCAATTTGGCAAAGATACAGCGCAAATTCTCATAACATTCATAGCACTGGATCTTTACGCATTGGGCAATTATCTGGGTATTAACAGAAAAAGCATACTTGCCAGAACAATCTGGTTCTTTGAAAGAGGAGGTACAGAGCTGGGGATCGGAGCCATATGGTTTGCAACAGGTGTACTTCTGGCATTTGCGCTTGTTCACGGTTTCGCAATACTTGCTGAAATATTCTTTGTTCTCATAATCGGCGATTCACTTGCAACCATAGCAGGCAGTTCCATAAAGTCTCCGAAACTCCCCTACAACCGCAGGAAATCGGTTGCAGGTTTTACTGCAATATTCCTCAGCTCTGCACTCTTTGGATTTATTATTATGGGATATGCAGGAATAGCAATAGCATTAATCGGTGCCTTTGCGGAATCCATATCACAGTATCCTTTTGACGATAACCTGGTAATACCTCTGCTTATGATAGTGGGATCATACCTTATTTAGAATATCTTTCTAATGAAGGATATCTCTGTCTGGTTGCGGTTCTTCACAAACCCAAGGTTCTCATATATGCTGATGGCTGGGTTTCCGACAGTGGCCCACAGTGAAAGTTCTCCGTAGTTCATATCTCTGAGGGCACTGATAGATCTGGAAAGCATTCCTGTAGCAAGGCCATTCCCTCTATATTCCTTTTTCACGAAAATGTCTGCAACAAGTGGCACCTTTTTCCGTGACGATGGAAAACCGTCTGTGATGATGCAGGCTCCTGCCAGCTGATTCTTGTGGCGTATGAGTATACTTGGCCGGTTCAGTACCTCACCGTACATCCCGCTGAATATTTTACGTATGAACTCTTTCCCCTTATTTTTCTCAAGGCCGTGGAACAGGAAGAAGTCTGGTGTATCACGGTAAGCTTCGTACTCCTCATTTAAAAATTCCTCAAGGTTGAAGTCCGACAAATCCCCGGTCATGAACTCAACCGGGAATTTCTCGTCAAGGTTTGTAGCCTCTTTCAGGTTCAGTTTCATTCCATATCTCTCAATCTTTTCGTATTTTTTTTCAATGAGGAAGTTTTCAGATTCCGTTCCACCATTAAAAACATCATTTATAACCACGATTCTTTTTCTGTTTCTGGCTGAATTTTCNGCCCATGTAACAAGATTTTCCATCCTTTCTTTTTTGTAGAAATTTTCTGACATGAAACCAACATATGCATACAGCCTATCCTGTAAATCAGGATTTTCCAGCAGGTACGCATAAGCTGCGACATCGTTTCCTTGAAGCACTATTCTTGAAGGTATGTGATTTTCATTGAGATTTTCAATTATATATCCATAAGATTCCCGTATTGGAATGTCCGGATATACCTCCTCAAGATGGCTTATGTAATTATCGAGTATTGGATTCCAGTCAACTTTAACATTGGTAAGCTCCATGTTTTCATGATTAAATTATGCCTTAAAGATTTTCACAGAAAAATCGATCATTGCTTTATATTTCAGGCGTAACAGATTAATATACCTCAGGAGATACGCAAAAAGTTGATAAAAATGGTACCGGAATCTGATCAGGAACGGACGGAACACTTCAACAGAATCTCTTTGAAGTTTTCCGAATTCTATAAGGGAAAGACAATGATACTACCGAAGGTACCCATAAATGACCTTGGATCTTTTTCATACTGGTACACGCCGGGAATTGCTGCAGTGTCCACACACATATCAAAGGATATTGAGAGCTCATTTGAACTCACCGGAAGATGGAATTCAGTTGCCATCCTCACAGATGGGACAAGAGTCCTGGGACTGGGAAACGTTGGGCCTGAGGCGGCTATGGCTGTAATGGAGGGAAAGGCACTGATCTTTAACTATCTCGGTGGAGTTAATGCAGTCCCTGTTCCAATAAGAACAAAAACAAAGGAGGAATTCATAACCGTTGCCAGGGCGCTTGAGCCATCTTTTGGTGGGTTCAACCTGGAGGATATAGAATCACCCAAGTGTTTTTTTATACTTGAGCAACTGCAGAAAGATCTTTCCATACCTGCATGGCATGATGATCAGCTCGGTACTGCTTCAATCATTCTCGCCGGACTTATCAATGCTCTCAGGGTTGTTGGAAAGAAGATCGAGGATTCCAGAATTGTTCTGTTTGGTTCAGGAGCAGCCAATATTGCAGCAGCACATCTTCTTATGGCAGCCGGTTTCAAGGCGGCAAATCTGATCATTGCTGACAGCAAGGGTATACTGCATCCTGAAAGAGAGGACATGGATACTCTCATGCTCAACAACCCTTGGAAATATAAACTGGCCATGTCAACTAACGGAGAAAGAAGAAAAGGTCCTTCCGAGGACGCATTCAAGGGGGCAGATGTCATAATATCNGCTGCAAGGCCTGGACCTGACACAATAAAACCGGAATGGATAAAAACCATGAACAGTGATCCCATAATATTCGCACTTGCAAACCCTGTGCCTGAGATATGGCCCAATGTTGCAAAGGAAGCGGGTGCAAAGGTCATTGCCACAGGAAGAGGAGACTTTCCGAATCAGATCAACAACAGCCTGATTTTTCCAGGAGTGTTCAGGGGAGTGCTCGATGCCAGATCACGTGGTGTAAATTTTAAAATAATGGTGAAAGCTTCTTACGAGATAGCCAATTTTGTAAAGGATCCAACAGAGGATAAAATAGTCCCNACAATGGAAAACTGGGAATTATATCCACAGGTNGCATCTGCCGTAGCCAGGGCTACTGTGGAGGAAGGTCTTGCAAGNAGAAATAACTCAACNGAGGGATTCTATAAAATAGCCAGAGAGATTATTGAAGAAAACAGAAAAGCATACAGGAAACTTNTTGATGGAAACATAATAAAAAAATTGCCGGAGATGGATTGAATGGAAGATAAGGTGGAACTGGGAAAACTGGAGGAAAAGGATGTTGAAAAAGTGCTGGATCTGATTATGAGACTGAAAAAACTNAACCAGGAGTTTGATTCAACATTTGAGGTAAACGAGGATTCCAGGGAAGATGCTNTGAAACTGCTGAAAGGAATAGCAGCGGACAGAGAGTGNTATTTTGCACAGGTTGCCAAATCAAGGGGGAAGATAGCAGGAATAATAGTGTCAGAATTCAGGAAGAGGGTGTTTTATAAACCTCCCATGGAGGCAAGNATACTGGAAATTTATATAATGCCCGAATTCAGAAGGAGCTCTGTTGGACAGGCGCTGGTTGATTCTCTGTATGCAGAATGCAGGAAGAGAGACATTGATCTGGTAACTGCTGAATTTCCTTCTCTGAACGTTATAGCCTTGAATTTTTATAAAAAGATGGGGTACAGAGAGATAGTGAGCGTATACGGAAAACAGATCAGGAAGAACTAAGATTCAGCTGATTGCTTAGNNGAACATGTTTCCTNACGGACTCGCCGGGAATTGAACCCGGATTATAGGCTCCGGAGGCCTATGTGATATCCCTTACACTACGAGTCCTCAGCTTTTATAGCCTATCTTTCGCAATAGTTCCCTTCTATTTATTTTGTCCTTTTCCCNTTCAACTCCCAGNGGNGAGAAACCGTCAATCACACCCATCACNCCGTTGCCGTTCTCTGATTTCGCCACCACAACCTTTATTGGATTGGCGGTTGCAGCAAAAACAGTACCAACCTCCTGGCACAGCTTGATCTGGTTCAGGACGCTTATTGGGTATGCATCCTTCATAATTATTATGAAAGTATGGCCGGAAGCTACCTTTTTTAGGTTTTCAACGGCATCTTCCACGAGCTGGCTGTCATTTCCCTCATACCTGATTAACCTCTCTCCTGACGCTTCGGAGAAGGCAATTCCGTATCGGCAATTGCCGATAGTAGTATTTATGATCTCCATCAGGTCCTCCACAGTCTTTATAAAATGGGAGTAACCCAGTATTATATTGGCTCCTGAAGGTACGGTCAAATCAACTGTTTCAAATATAGTTTCCATGAAAACTGATAAATTAAGGTCATATAATCTCTTCCAATCCATTTCGGTCTCAGATCTCCCTGAGAGAGAGGAAGAATGGTGAAGGGGTTGAAGCAGGAAGATCACATGATCCTGCTGAGAGGAGGTCAAAGTCCTTTGATTAAGCTTAAAATTCAAAAGAACCTAATTTTTTCAAAATAATTGAAACCTTTTAAATGGGATTGGCATTTATGGTACGCACATGGATTTTTACGAAGAAATTGTCCAAAAAATTAATTCCGGTACAATAGGAAACAAAAGAGAGTTGCAGAATGAAAAAATAAAGCTTGCCAGGAAGGCGGGACTGGATTACATTCCGGGTGATGTTGAAATACTGAATTCCGGGCATCCCATAGGCGAGGAATATCACAATCTCCTGAGGATCAAAACAACAAGAACAGTATCTGGAGTTGCTGTGGTGGCTGCAATGACCTCGCCGGAACGGTGCCCCCATGGAAAATGCATATACTGCCCCGGCGGTGTTGACAACAACTCTCCTCAGGCATACACAGGTCATGAGCCGGCAGCGCTCAGGGGAAGGAACAACAACTACGATCCATACAATGAGGTATTCAGCAGGCTTAAGCAGATTGATCTCATTGGCCACGATACATCAAAGGTTGACCTCATAATAATGGGCGGAACCTTTACAGCCCGTCCTCTGGATTACCAGGAATGGTTTGTGAAGGGCTGCCTGGATGCAATGAACAGGTCAATATCTTCTGATCTGCAGGAGGCAATAAAGATAAACGAAACTGCAGAGAGAAGGTGTATTGGCCTTACAGTTGAAACCAAGCCTGACTGGTTCCTTGAGAAAGAAATTGATGCAGCTCTGTCCTATGGAACAACAAAGGTGGAACTGGGAGTACAGAACATTTCTGAGGAAATACTCCGGAAAAACATGAGAGGTCATGGTATTGCTGAGATAGTAAAATCCACCCAGCTTTCCAGAGACGCAGGACTTAAAATAGTATACCATCTAATGCCGGGCATGCCTGGATCGACATTCCATCAGGATCTTGAGAGTTTCAGGGCAATGATCAATGATCAGTCATACAAACCAGACATGCTCAAGATTTATCCAACCCTGGTTGTTAAGGGAACCACAATATACAGGATGTGGAAAAACGGCGACTATGTCCCGATGGACACGGATACTGCAGTGGATCTTATTGTTGAAATGATGAAGATCATGCCTCCATGGATTAGGATACAGAGAATGCAGAGAGATATTCCTGTTAAGTTTATAGAGGCAGGTGTAAAAAGAAGCGATATCAGGAACATGGTGGAAGATAGGATCAGAGAAGAAAAAATCCACACCGGAGAGATAAGGATGAGGGAGATTGCAAACGATTCATTCGGAACATCTGATTTCTCAATGATCAGAAGGGATTATGATGCCTCCGGTGGAAAGGAGATCTTTCTTTCCTATGAAGACCTGAATGGCAAAATAATAGGGTTTGTGAGGCTCAGGATTCCCTCAGAATTTGCCCACAGGAAAGAGATGGCATCTTCCTCCGTAATAAGGGAGATTAAAGTTTTCGGAAATGTTGTGCCAATAGGTTCCCATAACGAACAGAAATGGCAGCACAGGGGTATGGGCAGCAACCTTCTAAAAGAAGCTGAAAGAATATCTCGTGAGGAGTTTGGCATGGAGAGAATACTGGTGATCAGCGGCATAGGGGTGAGAGAATATTTCAGGGCCAGAGGATACTCTCAACTGGGGCCATATATGGCCAGAAAACTCTGATGATAAAACCTTCAGACAATGAATACAAAGTAGACAAAGAGGATAAAGAAAATCACACCGGCAGACAGAGCATAACCGGGAATCTTTCTTTTTAAGACCATGGGGAGATAAACAGCCGATATGGTGACGGTTGCAATAACGCTGAAATAAGATGCTATCCCAACCTGCCACGGTATTATGATCAGGGCAATGCCTGGAAAAAGTGTTGTGAAGATCACCTTTTCTCCTACCAGGGAAGCTACGGCTGTTGTATCTTTCCCCTTATATGCCCAGAGCAAGGCACTCACGGTCTCTGGAACTATGGTTGCAACTGGAACAATCAGTATGGCCAGTGAGAGCGGACTCAAAGAAGACTGAACAGCAATGTTTTCTATTGAAGATACAAGTATAACCGACCCTGCATAGAGGCCCACACCAGAAAGAGATATCTGGAGAATTGACCCTATCCATGGTTTCATTATCCTTGACAGAAGGAGGTTTCCACCATCACTCTCCTCCAGAGACATGCGTTTTCTGGCACTTATTATGAAAAAAACAATATATAGCAGTATGAGGCTGGTTCCTGTTATATCCTGTGCAGTACGGTTAATGTAGAATACTGGAATTACAAGCACTGGAAATATGGCGGCGGTGAACAGGAAGGGGAGAAACAGATCTCTGTCAAGGTGCATTGTCATGTCATTTCTTCTTTTCCGGATATAAGCCACAACAACAGCAGCGAGAACCACACTGTATGCAAGGGATGAGGCCATAAACGGTTCACCAAAAATTGTTCCTATGCCTATCTGATCCCCGGCAGATTTACCTACAGCAAATATGGCAACAAGAATTACGATAAGTTCAGGGAAAGAGGTAAAAATAGGAGAAATTACGCTGCCAGTAAATGTTTCGGACCACTTCATCCTGTGCTGTGCGTATTCAAGCCCATTGACGAAAATATATGATGATATGATCACAAGGGCCACGCTTAGAAAAAGCATCAGATAGGGCTGAACCACATTAGATCATAGTGATGCCTGTTAAGTTTTTTTCCTTTGCAGTCATGGCTTAACCCTCTGCATGTGAAATTTATATATATGAAAAAAATTAAGCTCGGACGGATTTGGCAATAGGATATGTAGTCTTGGGAGTCATTACGCTTATTGTTACTGTTTACCTTATCTACACCATAGTGGGAGCTGAAAAGTTTTGAGTTTGGCGGTCTATGCTGCCACTTCAGGGAACAAATATTTCTGGAGTGTATTTTTCGCATCCAACAGGGAACTTTCAGGTTTTCTCATAATACTGATCTATCTTGCCCTCATCTCAGTGTTTGCCTATCTCATATCAAACTATATTTCGAAACTTTACAGGGATGAGAACACATGGTTGACACCAGTATCCGGTCGTATGGTCTCTTTTTTTGAGAAGCTGTTTGGAGATGAGGCAAAGAGGCAGATGAAGTTCAGGGAATATTTCACTGTGCTTGTTGTTTTTAATCTTTTTGCAGGCATTATTGTATTTATTGCAATTTTTTTCCAGAATTTCCTTCCTTATTCTCTGGCCAACAATCATTTTAATCTGAGCCTGACATTCAACACCGTTGTCAGTTTTCTTACCAATACTAATTTACAGCACTATTCAAACCCATCAGATTTAAGCTATTTCAGCGTGACATTCGGCATAACCGGGCTGATGTTCCTTGCGGCTGGTACAGGTTTCGCTGCATCTATGGCATTTGTAAGGGGCATACTTACTGACAAGGGGACCATTGGAAATTTCTTTCATGATTTTCTTGTTTCCATATTCTATCTGATTCTCCCATTGACGCTTATTGTAAGCCTCCTTCTCATACTGGACGGGGTCCCACAGACAATCCAGTCGTACCTTGCGGTGCATAATCTCATAGCACCAGGTTTCCAGTACGTGCAGCTTGGACCGGTGGGAACACTTGAAGCAATCAAGAATATCGGGACAAACGGTGGTGGATTTTACGGTGCAAATGCTGCATACCCTTTTGAGAACCCAAACTGGTTTTCAAATCTTCTTGAGGTCATATCATTCACCATTATCCCTCTAGGTGCCATCTTTGCCCTGGGAAAGGCACTGAAGGAACCCAGGTTTGGAAGAATGCTTTTTACTGTCATAATGGCTATTTTCATGTTTTCGGCATTCCTGGTCTTTTTCAGTGAATATATAGGAATTCCTTCAATGTCCAACCTTGGGCTCATATATACAGGAAATCTTCTTGGAAAGGAGAGTTATCTGGGCATAGCCCAATCATCCATCTTCGCAACTGGCGCAACCTTAACCTCCACAGGGGCATCCAATGGTTCTCTCCTCAATTACACTCCCGCAGGTCTTCTGGGCGTCATGATCCCTCTTCTGCTCAATGATCCTCTGGGAGGGGTTGGAACCGGGGTTCTGAACATCTTCATGTATGTTATATTCACTGTTTTCATAGCTTCACTCATAGTTGGGAAATTGCCGGAACTCATGAGCCTGAGAATAGGATCAAAGGAGATCAAGTATTCCACGCTGAGCCTTATAACTCATCCGCTCCTGGTGATGATCCCTCTTGGCGTTACTCTGCTGCTTCCACATTTTCTTGAAACATTCATAAACAGCAAATCTGCAGATCTAACATCCCTGCTTTATGAGTTTGGCAGTTCCGCTGCAAACAATGGTTCTGAAATAGGTGGTTTTCTCACGAACCAGGCATATTTCAACTATCTGGATGGGGTTATAATGATCCTTGGAAGATTTCTTCTAATTGGATTTCAGCTTGTTATTGGGCAATCCTTTGCCAATAAATCACCAAAGATAGAATTCGGAAGAACTATTGATCCTGGGTCTTACACTTTCGCCTTTCTTCTGATTGTAATAATGGTGCTTCTTGGACTTCTTTCATTCTTTCCTGCTCTTGCTCTTGGTCCCATATTATCATGGGCAAAGGATTTTAACCTCTTCATAGGGGTGATCATCAGATGAACAGGTATCTGGAAATACTGGTGTTGACACTTAAGAATTTCAGCCCGGACAGGGAAGTGAAAAATCCTGTGATGTTCCTCACTGAGATTTCCACAGTTGTTGCACTTTTTATCACCATATTTCCCTCGGCATTTCATGTTCCCGCAACTTCAACGTACATGCAGTTTTACATCTCAGTGGTTATTCTCCTCTTCCTTACCGTGTTCTTCTCAAACTTATCATGGGCAATATCAGAGGGCAAAAGCCAGGCAATAGCCTCCTCCCTCCAGAAATTCAAGAAGGAGACAGTAGCCCACCTTAAAAAAGGTGAAACTTTGGTGGATGTTAGCTCTTCGGATCTTAGAAAGGATGACGTTGTTGTGGTGAACAAGAACGAGGCAATCCCCATGGATGGAGAGATAATAGAAGGGTCAGGCTATGTGAATGAATCAAACATTACAGGTGAATCTAGGCCGTCTCTGAAAGTTCTTGGTGACAGCGTTACTGCAACAACAACACTTGTTACTGATCATATAGTTATCCGTGTCACATCAAATCCTGGGGAAACATTCATTGACAAGATGATAGAAATTGTTGGATCTGCCAGGCGTGAGAAGACCCCAAATGAGATTGCCCTTACAACTTTCCTTTCAGGCATAACTCTGGTATTTGTAATAGTTGCTGCTCTCATATTCTCAATGGGATATTTCTTCCTGAATCCAATCGATGTGATGATAATCATCGTCCTTCTCATAGCTCTGATCCCAACCACCATAGGCGGGCTTCTGCCTGCCATAGGTGTGGCAGCCATAAACAAGGTCTCCGAATTCAACATAATAGCCAAGAGCGGAAGGGCNGTGGAGAATGCCGGGGATATTGACACAATAATACTTGACAAGACAGGAACTGTGACAATGGGGGAGAGAGAGGCCACAAAATTCTATCCCAATTCCGGAGTCAAATATGAGGACTTCCAGAAAATGTGCCTGCTGTCCTCGCTCCAGGACCAGACAAAGGAGGGAATGTCAATTGTCAAGCTGGCAAAACGTGAGAATCCGGATCTTCCTGAAAAACTTGAGGGGTACAGATTTGAACCTTTCTCTGCAGAAACCAGATATTCAGGCATATTCAAAGGGGACGATTACGTGGTCAAGGGGGCACTGAAGACCCTTAAGAGCAGGTATAACCTTCAGGACACTTTCATAGAGGCACTGTGCAAAGAGATATCCTCCAGAGGAGGAACTGCATTACCTGTTGTAAGCAATGGTAAATTCGCTGGCGTTATTGAACTCAATGATATACTTAAACCTGGAATCAGAGAGAGGCTCAGCAGCCTGAAGTCGATGAACATCAAAACCATAATGTGTACAGGTGATGATGAGGTAACTGCGGCATACATAGCAGGAGAAAGCGGGATTGATGAATATATAGCCAACAGCACACCCATGGACAAGTATGAGGTGGTCATTAAGGAGAAGGGAAAACAGAGGATGGTTGCCATGGTGGGAGACGGAACAAACGATGCTCCGGCACTCTCAAAGGCTGATGTTGGACTGGCTATGAACAACGGCACCCAGTCAGCAAAGGAGGCTGCAAACATGATTGACCTTGACAGCGACCCCACAAAACTAATGGATGTAATATTCATAGGCAAGCAGATACTAATTACCAGGGGTGCCCTGACAACTTTCAGTATTGCGAATGATCTCTCAAAATACTTTGTCATAATACCTGCAATGTTCTTCTTCGTGCCACAGCTGGCATTCATAAATATTCTGGATCTGCAGAATCCAATACTTGCAATAACTTCAGCCTTAATATTCAACACAATTGTTATTCCGTTCCTTATACCGCTGGCCCTTAGAGGCGTGAGATTCAGACCATCCTCCCTTAACAGCCTTCTTAAGAGAAATCTTCTAATTTATGGATTTGGTGGAGTGGTTCTTCCCTTTATTGCCATAAAGATTATTTACATTATATTGAGTGCAGGAGGTGTGAAATGGTAAAAAAAGGCCACAGGTACAGATTTGTCTGGAAAAGTGCGGTATTTGCGCTGGTATTTCTGTTCCTCCTTGGATTCGTTTTTCCCACAGTCACGGCAGTGATTACGGATAAAGCTCTTCCATGGCAGTCTGACGGAGAACCGGTTGAAATCAACGGAACTGTCTACGATTCAGCGATGCTTGCAAGAGCTTTCAACAATTCGTTCTTCTTCCAGCCCAGACCATCAGCAATAGACTACAATCTATCGGAATCGGGAAGCACCAGCTACTCCCTTGGAAATCCAGCTCTTCTGAACCAGACTGAAGCACTGATTCAACAGTTTCTCAAAGACAATCCGACCATAAATGCATCACAGATTCCTTACGCCATGGTATCATATTCCGGATCCGGACTTGACCCGGACATTCCACTACAGGGTGCAATAATACAGGTTCCGAGGATAGCGGCCAGTATTCATGATCTTGCCGTAAAAAGCAATATTGACATTTCAAACCTGTCAATTTCTGCATTCCTGAACAATACAATAAGTTCTTATAAATTTCAGAATTTTCCAGTATTCGGAAGTTATGAGGTGAGTGTGGTAAGCCTCAATTTTGCCATAATTAATTTTATGATCGGCAACGGCGTTATATCGCAGTCATTTCTTAACTAGAATCTGGTCGCACATCCCCTCTTTTATTATTGATTTGATATTTGAGTTAAGGCGTACGCTGTTCCCTACCTTTGTAACACCAAGAATCACTGCATCAGGTGATAATTTTGATGATAACAAATTAACTTCCTCCCTGATTGAAGTAGAAGAACCGCTCCTCATGACCTCTATTTCATCACCGTAGATCTGAGAGATCTGGCCCAGATTCTCCAAAAGCATATTGAACCCATGGGTAACTTTTTTATCATATTTTCTAAGATCNACAAAGACAAGTTTTGATTTTGTGGCCTTCTTGAGATGAAGGGCAAAGGAGACTGCTGTTCTGGTGTTGACCTGCTCAGACAGCGGAACCATTATCTTCCTGTAGGGAAAATTCGAGTCCTTGATGCTCATAATTGCGCTGGGAATTTTGGAGTTTTTCAGAATATAATCGCCAATTCCACCAAATACGGAGGCAGATAGGGGCGATCTCTTATGAACTGCAACCAGCATTGCGTCATAATTATGTGTATTTGCCTCCAGTACAATTCCCTCCTTAATGGTTTTATATGTTTTGACACGGGGAATAACCTTTATATTACGATCTTTCCCCTCTTCATATGCATCAGTAACAAGATGAACTTTGTCGCTCCATGTAAGCTCCCTGCTTTCATCCTTTACGGTCAGAGCTGTAATTTCCGAATGATAAATTTCCGAGAGGCTGAAAGCAATATCGAGAACCCTTCTTGATCTGTATCCTTTTGCCATAGGGACCAGAAGCCGGTCCATATGAAACATATAGGTTCTGGAAGCCTCAAACATATTTAAATAACAAAAACTCAAATATAAGGATTTCTATTAATTAATTATACTATTCTGTTCATTTCCAATAAGAGGTATTTTTCTGCTGTAAGTGCTTAATAGGCTTTACTGTTAATCCAATGTGTGCTAAATTTAATTCTGGAATGTCACTAAGTCTCAATTGGTATGTTTAAGAATTGAAACCGGCCGTCAATTCATATAGCTAATCCATTTCAAATTTTTCCACGAAGACCTTTTTCAGCACAGATTTGTATTTACTCAGGGCAACTTCGTCAAGCTTTGCATCGCCTTCATAGCTGTTATGCATAAGTCTGTATTCAAGTGGTTTACTATTTGTTTCTATTGTAAGTTTTGGTGAATTTCCACTTTGGCCAAGAACCAGAGAAACTTTCTTTATGTCTTCATATGGATGAACCTGGAATAAATCCGGATCCTTTTCCATATCACTGTCAAGAGATTTCTCCATATCCATGCCCATTGCCTCGGCCTCCTCAATTATCTTTTTGTGTTCTTGCCTGCTTCCTGAAGCCAATTTGTAATCCCTTTCCTTATTTTCATTCTTTTCGGTCAAGGGATCTGACTTAATGTAATCTTTCAGTTCATTTGACAGTTCTTTCCGGTTGACTAACTGGCATTCTACCATTGAATTCTTCATGAAAACAAGATGGCAGACTTTTGTCCTTTTATCATATGTCCATGCGTTGTCTACGGAACCCATTATTTCTTGCATATTTTAAAATTAAGGTACATTATTTATACTTTACTTTCAGGCTACGATACCCATTAACTGTGTTAACATCAACCTTTGGAACTTATTATTCCTATAAACTAAGGGATGCTTAGATTTTATCGGGATAATTCCATACCATATGTGTCCTCTATCAACGCTTCAGAGACTTCCTCCAGGTATTTTAGATGTTTCATT
>JGI24721J26819_10004394_pt1 | contig 14619 bp, 19 predicted proteins | sample YelNatPaOPGAMG01_FD_26819 | JGI IMG/M metagenome (IMG submission 26819)
TTCGACGCGGACAAAAACAAGATTGGAAAGGACTTGGCTGAAGCCATATTTACAAAGCCAAACTGCTGTGCCAAATTTGCAAACGTGCCACCATTAGGCGTCAAAGTTTCACCGGGACCAGTCCTCGATGGAGTTGCAAAACACATGAGAGAAACCTTTAACGTTTACGATGAAAGCGAAACTAAACCAGCAGACATTGTAAGCATCTTAAAGGAGTATCAAGCTGAAATTCTTATAAATTACCTACCCGTTGGAAGCCATAGTGCTACACGCTTTTATGCCCAAGCCGCCTTAGATGCGGGATGCGCCTTCATAAACTGCATTCCAGAGTTTATAGCTTCAGACAATACTTGGAGCCGCAAATTTGAAGAGAAAGGACTTCCAGTAGCCGGCGACGACGTCAAGAGTCAACTTGGCGCCACAATACTGCACAGAAACCTTGTGAGGCTATGCGTTGACAGAGGCGTAATAGTCGACGAAACATATCAGCTGAACTTGGGAGGAGACACAGACTTCCTAAACATGACTGTTGAGGAACGCCTAAAAACAAAGCGGATCAGCAAAACAGAAGCCGTCAAAAGCCTAGTGCCCTACGACTTGCCCACACGAATAGGACCATCAGATTATGTGCCGTTCCTTGGAAACAAGAAAATATGCTATATATGGCTTAAGGGAAGAAAGTTCGGCGACAGACCCCTAACAATAACAGTCAAGCTTGAAGTGGAAGACTCACCAAACAGCGCTGGAGTAGTAATAGACGTTATAAGGGCTGTGAAACTGGCATTAGACCGCAAAATAGCTGGACCCCTAATAAGCATATCATCCTACGCCTTTAAACACCCACCAATACAAGTTCCAGACTCCATTGCAAAACAGTGGGTGGAAGAATACATAGAAGGCAAAAGGGAACGCTAAAAGCTTTAGCTAAGCTTATTTAAAACCGGAAGAACGCTGCAAACAGCGGAAATCCACCTTAAGTAAGCGTTTAAAGCAGCCCGCAAAGCCACAGTATCTTTTGCCTCAACAGTTAAAATCAAGAAGTTGTTCTTAATCTTCAAATTTGCCCTTGAACGAGTTGTGGCTGGCTTGGCAGTTTCTGGCAAAAGCGCCTCATATACTATTTCTAAATCCCTTTCTGGAATTTTTAGGCGTATAATAGCGCTAGCCTTCATGAACCGCCAAGTCCCAGATTAAATGTGATATCCTTATTCTTGGGCCTATTTCCATATTTTCCGGCAGAAGCCTAAAAGTGACTATTAGCTCTCCAGCCGAGTTTGTTGTAATCTGCATTATGGCGTTGTAATTTCTAAAATCATCCTCACTTGAAATTATAGGAATGCCTAAAAAGTCTGACAATACCTTTTCAAGTCTACTAACCTCGCGAGATGGTTTAGGCGAGGTCATTAAAGCCGTAAATTTTATTCTCCTCCCTCTAGGCATCGTTTGAAACTCTCTGCGAAGTTTTACACTCCTCAAGTAGATTAATGGAGGGATGGGCTGCAACCTGCCTTCCAACAGGTATAATTCTATTTTCCCGGGTCCTCCCTTCCATCTGTCAACAATTATTACTTTTTTGGCGCCAAGCTCTAGGGCTTTTGCTGCCACGCCTTCAAGACTTAGCTTTCCACGGTTTATTCTCAGAATGTTTGGGATCGTATAGGAAAGGTCTTTGCAGAAGGTTCTTATGCCCTTTGTTGGTCTTCGCGATGTGGTTAAAAGTATCAAGATTTCAGCCTATTTTTCTTCAGTTGCGGCTGAAGCTTCAACCTCTTCTACCGGCGCTCCTTTAGCCACACGTTTTGCTACAACACCAAGCTTTGTTGATGGAGTATAAGCTCCGCCAGCAAATGTGAAGCCGCATTTTCTACATTTCCAAACACCGACACTGACCCGTTTAACCCTTGGCAAACCGCATTGAGGACATTTGTGGGGCTTCTTCATCTCCGTTACTATTTTTATGTAACGCTTTCTAACGGTAGCTCCGTAGCGGGGTCCCAAACCTCTTGTTGGTCCAACCTTCTTTGTTCTCTTCCCCATTTTCACCACCCTAACTTCTTCCTAATTTCTGCGGCCTTTTCCTTGGCTATTTGAACTGCCTCAAAAACTTGTTTTGGCGTAAAATATCCGCTCCCACCCTTCTGAACTGCGCATATGTTTCCATCATCATCTATAGTTATGGTTAGCCTAGCATCCATTATCTGCTCCTCTTCAAGCCATGGATCAACAACAAGCTTGTCATTAATCTTTGCAAATGTAACAGATATGGGGTGCCTCGAACTGGAAGTGCTGTATAGCCTGGCTTAATTTTAATTTCGCCCTCTTCAATCTCATAGTTGAACATCTTCGTGTTTAAAAGTGCAGCCATAGCGGCAAGCGATGACGCGTCAATTAGGTTGCCATCATGATTAAGCACATAAATGTCCACAAAGATTACAAAGACCTTTTTGCCTGGCGTTATACATAGTTTTTCCAGTTCTATAGCTTTCGACTCCCTGATTCCACGGTCAACAACCCTCGCCAACTCTATCGAGTTTTCGTCTGGCGGTCCAGGTTCAAAGGTTGGCGATGCTAGTGGCACAAGTTCAGCGTTTACTGTTAAGACGCCCTCATTGGGTGTGTCTGGGAAAGGTTCTCCAGTCTCAATCTTTACTCCTGCCATAACCTCTGTTTTTCCAAGAAGCACCCTCGCTGAGCCCTCAGCCCTTTCAATTATTCCCTGCTCTATTTTTATTTCCCTATAATCGGTTAAGCCTCTTCCGTCAAGCCTCTTTCCCTTCGCAATTAGCTGTGCAATTTGCTTTTGCTTCACGCGGACAACTATTGTTGACATCACTCTTCAACCTCCTTAACGCTGACATATTTGGCTTTTAAGGCTTCCTTCTGCATGGCGTAAATTTTCTTGCAACCCTCTATGGCGAGGTTAACAGCCTTCTCAAACTCTTCAGACGTTAGGATTCCATCCATCTGAAGGAGGGTTATAACNCCCAAGTTAGGCATGTAAGCCACTGGAACATCTGCAGAGCCAACCTTGTCTTCAACGTCCATTAAATCCAAAACTATAGTGTCCTCAACTTTTCCAGCGGAGCATGCAACCACCAGGTCACGCATGGGTATGCCGGCATCGGCTAAAGCCAGCGAGGCAGCTGTTATGCTTGTGCATCTTGTGCTTCCATCAGCCTGCAAAACCTCAACGAAAACGTCCGTGGCTGTGCGTGGATAATATTCAACGAAAATTGCTGGTTCGATGGCTTCCCTAATAACTTTTGACAGTTCTATCTCTCTTCTCGACGGGGCCGGTGATTTGCGTTCCTGAACAGAGAATGGCGCCATGTGATAGCGGCATCTCAGAACCATACGGTCCGGTAACGCCATATGTTTGGGATGCAACTCTTTAGGACCGTAAACCGCGGCCAAAATCTTATTTTTGCCTTGTTCAATGTAAGCTGAACCGTCTGCNTTTGATAAGACTCCGACCTCTATTTTTATTGGTCTAAGTTCGTCCGGTTTTCTTCCATCAAGCCTTAAACCCTTTTTATCAATCAATTTTTCATGTTTTTGACTCATTCTCAACTACCTCCTCTTTTCTCCTTTTCCTTCTTAATCATCTGTAATATGCGGTCCGTAAGCCCGGTTGTGTGGGATTCCTCCTCAATCTTGTGAATTGCCATCATCGCCAACTCCTCGTCTTCGAGGCTTTTCCCGGTTATCAGTATGATTCCATTATGCCCCAATATTATGTGGCATCCTGTCTCCTGTTTTATCATGGATATCATGGAGCCCTTTTTCCCAATCACACGGGGAATCTTTGTAGGCGTTATCTTCACTATTTGTCCGCGGGTGATTTTTCCAAGTCCAGGTTCGTCCACGCTTAATTGGGGGTTATGGGTTCTATCATAGGAAACTATTTTCGCCACAACAAGGTCTCCAACATCTAAAACTTCTGTCAAATCGTTTTTCTGAGNCTTAAAGGGTCTGTTAAGCACGTCAGAAGCCCTTAAAATGGCTAGGTAGGGCGCATTTATATCGACAGTCCACCCGCTGAAACCAACTTCAANAACGGTTCCTATAACAGTGTCTCCCACCCTTGGAATGTAAAAGGCTCTTAGAGCAACAACGCTTACTTTCTTGTCTTCATATTCCACAAGCCCTGTTCTGGCGGCGTAAATTCTATCCCCCTCCTTATACGTATTCTCGCCAGCTATATAATCGCCCTCAGCAAGCAAGTCGCCNGGGGTTACAACCTGTCTTCTTTCAAAAAATGTTGGCATAAAACACACATCCAAAAATTTAACCATAAATTATGATATTACTTTTGCCTCAGCGTTCCCCTTGGTTACCTCTCCNATCTTTTCAAGGAACGGNCCATAAAGACCAGCGGGCATCTCTAGAACCCCGCACCATGAACCGTCCGCCCGCCACTCCTCCCGCTTTATTGTTCCAAAGGTTTTCAGCGTTCCATAAGCTCTCGCTGCATATTCGGCGGGTATGTGGACGCTGACTGAAACTTGCTCCATTTTTAGTGGTAGAACTTGCCTCAGCAGCTTTATTACTTCTCTTGCCTGCTCTTCTGTGGGCTTAAAAGGGTCTATTGAATAGCGAATTTGCTCCATGGCTTGTTCTATGCGCATCGGTGGATGCGGGAGATTTGTCCTTGGGTCAACGCATTGTTTTGATATGAAAGCTATTATTTGTCTCCGCTTTTCCTCAATCATTTTTCTGCGCTGTTCTGTGGTAAGCTGCAGCGTCCCCTTTTTTATTATTATGTCTGCCACTTTAAGAGGGTCTGTTGTTCCAAAAGCCTTGCGTATGGCTTCCTCAGAAACCTTTGTCCCTTTACTCGCGTCTGAAAAAATTGTTTCCGCCACGAGAACCTCTGTTATTGAGGAAATTCTGCCAAGACGATAATCAAGTGCCTTGTCTGGTTTGACGAGAACCTCGAAATGCTCGTTATCCTTTGTCATGCGAGCGACGGTAAATTTCTCGCTCATCCCCTTTTCACTTACCCGAAGCAAACTTCTTTATGTAACCTTCAACTTTCTCGTCGCTAAGCATTTCCATCTTCTTTGTTGCCGATGNAATAACAGCCACCTTTATTCTTAATGGAAGCTGCCTAGCCTCAAGCGTCTTAACCAAACATTTCACTGCAAGTTTCACGGCNTCTTCAAGACTCATGTCCTCACGATATTCTTCCTTTAAAATGTTCATCACCGTTTCTCTCCCAGCGCCGACAGCGGTGGCTTTATGCCCCTTATATGTTCCACTCGGATGAGTTATGAATACGCGATTCCCAGTTTTATCAACACCTCCAAATATGAGGGATACGCCGAAAGGCCTAACACCAGCGTGCTGCGTGTAAAGCTGCTGTATGTCACATATGCGTTTAGTCACAACTTCAACATCTATTGGCTCGTCATAAGTTAACCTATTACTTTGTGCATAAATTCGCGCTTGATCTATCAAAACCCTCGCATCCGAGCTTAAACCAACTATAGCAGCGCCAATATGCTCGTCAATTTTGAAGATCTTCCATGAAGAGCCTGTTTCCTCAAGGGGCTCAACGGTTTCCTCAGCCCCCAAAACAACACCTTCAAAACATTTTATCCCCAAAATTGTTGCTCCACGGTTAACAAGTTCCATTGCATATTCAACTTGAAAGAGCCTACCATCCGGTGAGAAAACGGTTATGGCACGGTCGTATGCTCCTGGGGCCGCAAACACCGACATCAAACATCAACCTCACATTTTACGATAGCTAAACACTTGCAGAACACACATATGACAACTTAACTAAAAACCTTTTCCTCGAGTCTTTTCTTTGAGGTTAATTCCATATCATTTTAGCCTTTTAGCTCCGTAAATTCTTTAACGCTTGTGAAAAGAATTTATGGTGTAATCGCCAAGTTTATATTGCCCACTAATATTCTATTCAACGGCACCATNTNGGTTTACGCCTTTATGGGGCGTTTAGGCAGATTGGAAGTAGAAGTACTTGAACGGGACGAAAAAAACTTGCGCTTACTGATAAGGGAAGTTGACACTCCGTTCATTAACGCTTTGAGAAGGAATGTTATTGCCGAAGTTCCTTGCATGGCAATAGACGATGTTGTAATTATTGAGAATTCCTCAGTTTTCCATGATGAAATCATAGCCCATAGGCTTGGATTAATCCCATTNAAAACAGACCTTGACAGCTACAACCTTCCGGAAGAGTGCTCATGCAAAAGCGAGTTTGGATGCAACCTCTGTAGAGTTACACTCACTTTGGACAGAGAAGCAAAAGAGGGAACAATAACCGTTTATTCTGGAGAACTGATTTCGGAAAACCCGAACATAGTCCCGGTCAGTGACAAAATCCCAATAGTTAAGCTTGCAAAGGGTCAAAAGCTGAGGCTTGAAGCCTATGCAAGGCTTGGGAAGGGGAAAAAACACGCAAAGTGGCAACCCGTCTCCATGTGTTCGTATAAGTATTTACCACAAATAAAGATAGACCCAAAGAGTTGCGATGCTTGTGCAAAATGCGTGGAAGTATGCCCCAGAAAAGTTTTAGCAAAACGTGAAGGAAAAATAGAAGTTCACAACTTGTNGGCTTGCACNCTATGCCGAGACTGTATGGACGTTTGCCCAAAACAGCCACCAGCAATAGAAGTTGACTGGGAGAAAAACGCCTTCATATTCAATATAGAATCCACAGGTGTGCTTTCACCAGAAAGAATATTGATGGAAGCAGTAAAAATCTTGGATAAAGACCTTAAAGAACTTGCAGAACAAATTGAGGTGCAGAAGGCTTGAAGAAAATCAGGGCAACAAACCCGGAACTCATTGAAACTATCCGCTTCTTAAAAAAACAGAGTAAGGAGAAAAAAGTGGGAATTTGGATGAGTATAGCTGAGCTCCTAGCGAAATCTAGGAGGGAACGAATAGCCGTAAACATCAGCCGACTAAACAGGTACACGAAGAGGAATGAGACTGTTGTTGTCCCAGGCAAAGTACTGGGTGCCGGTGAAATAGACCATCCAATAACAGTTGCTGCCTTCGCTTTTTCACAAAAAGCCAGGGAAAAAATAAAGAAAGCTCGTGGAAAATGCCTATCCATACCTGAGCTGATTAAAAAGAACCCAAAGGGCTCAAACATAAAAATAATAGGGTGAAAAAATGCAGCTGGAAAACGATTACAAAATCATTAATGCTGATGGATTAATCCTTGGTAGGATGGCAAGTATAATTGCAAAACGCCTACTCAAAGGTGAGAAAATAGCCGTTGTAAACGCTGAAAAAGCCGTGATATCTGGAAAAAAGAAGGCAAAGATTAGGGAGGCAAAAGAATTCCTTGAGGTTGGACACCCGGGAAAAGGTCCCATGCATTACAGAAGACCGGATAGAGTTCTCAGAAGAACTGTTAGGGGAATGCTACCATACAAGCAGCCTAAGGGAAAGCAAGCCTATAAGAGGCTAAGGGTTTTTATCGGCGTTCCAGATGAACTTAAAAACCGGGAAATGGAAACCATAGAGGAAGCGCAAGCAAAAAAGCTAACTTGTCCATACTTCACCCTTGGAGAGCTTTCAAAAGAGATAGGTTGGAGCAGTGAGTAGGATGCCAGCAAAAAGAGTTCTGGTTGTGAGCGGGAAAAGAAAAACGGCTATAGCAAGGGCTGTCGTTAAGCCGGGCATAGGAAGAATAAGAATTAACATGATCCCCTTGGAGATTTATCAGGCGGAAGTTGCCCGCCAAAAAATAATGGAGCCGCTCATACAAGCTGGTGATGATGTCTGGAAGCAGTTAGACATAGATGTTAAAGTTTCAGGTGGAGGTTACATGGGACAGGCAGAAGCTGCAAGAATGGCCATTGCAAACGCCCTGCTAAAATGGACTAAGAGCACACAACTACGTTCAGCATTCATTGAATACGACAGAACAATGATTGTCGGCGACCCCAGGAGGAAAGAGCCTAAAAAGTTTGGTGGTCCAGGTGCAAGGGCGAGGGATCAGAAAAGTTACAGGTAATTGGAGGTTAAAGTAGAATTGATTATACCTATAAGATGTTTCACATGCGGCAAGTTAATTGGTGACAAGTGGGAAGAGTTTGCGAGAAGGGTTAAGATGGGAGAAGATGCCGGCGACGTTTTGGACAGTTTAGGAATAAAAAGATATTGTTGTAGGCGTATGCTCCTATCCCATGTTGAAATCATCGATGAAGTTTTACGTTTCTATGAGGAAGCCGAAAAAAGGAGAGAGGCTAGAATGCAATACTACCAGCAGTAAGGAGCACAGCGAGTATGTCCACAGTTATTGAAGATGTTATTGCAAGGAAAATTTTCAACAGTCGAGGAGAAGAAACCATCGAAGTTGATGTTATCACCGCATCTGGTTTTGGAAGAGCCTCAGCCCCAGCCGGGGAAAGCCGGGGAAAAGCTGAAGTGGTTTATTATCCACAAGGTGGGGTGGATGAAGCCATTAAAAAGGTTGAAGAGCTTATATCTCCAGAACTTGTTGGCTTGAATGCCGACTTTCAAGAAGAAATTGATAAGACTCTTCATGAAATAGACAACACAAAAGACTTTAGAATAATTGGAGGAAACACCGCCTTTGCAGTTTCCCTAGCGAACGCTGAAGCTGCCGCAAACTCTTATGGTTTACCTCTTTTCCAGTATCTGGGCGGATATGCAGCCCATGAACTTCCCTATCCGCTTGGAAACATAATAAGCGGTGGAAAACACACTTGCGGAAAATCTCCAGACATACAAGAGTTTCTTGCTCTTCCACAAGGAGCTGACTCTTTTCTGGAAGCTGCAACGGCCAACATTAAAATTCATGGGAAAGTGAAAGAAGCCCTAAAAAAGAAGGACAAACTTTTCAGCAGCGGCAAAAGCGATGAAGGAGCATGGGTTGCAAACATAACAGACCCTGAAGCCTTTGAAATTATGGTGTCCGCATGCGAAGAAACAAGCAATGAGTTAGGCTTTAAATGCAATTTTGGCATTGACATCGCGGCTTCATCCCTCTGGAACGGAAGAAAGAAAAAATATGTATATGAAAGAAGTGGTAAAGAGTTGGATTCCGGAGAACAGTTAGAGTTCATCCGACAACTTATTGAAAAGTATCATTTAGTTTATGTTGAAGACCCATTCCATGAAGAAGACTATGAAAGCTTTGCAGAACTAACTAAAAAAGTTAAGAACTGCCTAATCTGCGGTGACGACCTCTTCGTGACAAACAACGAAAGACTAACCCATGGAATTAAAATGCGAGTAGCTAACGCCATAATAATCAAAGTAAACCAAGTGGGCACATTAACAGACGCTTTAGAAACCATCGAAACCGCCAAGAGGGCTGGATACGTTCCCGTCATGTCCCATCGCTCCGGCGACACATGCGATTGGCACATTGCCCATTTAGCCGTGGCGTTTAGATGCCCCATAATCAAGACTGGTGTGGTTGAAGGAACTAGAATAGCTAAAATAAACGAGTTAGTAAGAATTGAGGAGTTTCTTGGAGATAGGGCTAAAATGGCTGAACTTCAAATTCTATAGTGGAGAGGAGAATTTTGGCTGAAAAGGATGAGGATGAAGCTAAAAAGGAAAAGTTTGAAGAAGAAACCAGTGTAAGCACAGAAGAAGAGCTTCTATTACCGCGGGACACGCTTCTTTCAGCTGGAATACACATTGGAACAAGAATGAAAACTAAAGATATGGAACAGTTCATATATCGAGTTAGACCTGACGGACTGTTTGTGTTGGACGTTAAAAAGACCGACGAGCGCATAAGGGTGGCTGCCAAATTCTTGGCGAGGTTTGAGCCCTCAAGAATAGCTGCCGCTGCTGCAAGGCTTTATGCACAGGAACCAGTGAAAAAGTTTTGCGAAGCAATTGGTGCAACACCAATTGTTGGACGCTTTATCCCCGGACTGCTTTCAAACCCGCTTTATCCGAACCGTATCGAACCTAACGTTTTAATAGTTTCTGACCCAAGGGCAGATTCTCAGGCAGTTAGAGAAGCGGCTTCTGTGGGCATTCCGGTGGTGGCCTTATGCAGCACGGANAATGACTTTTCTGGTGTTGACCTAGTAATACCCACAAACAATAAGGGTAGGAGAGCCCTAGCCGTTATTTATTGGCTTCTTGCAAGGCAGGTTTTACGCGAAAGAGGAGAACTTCCACCGGACAAGGATATGCCACTAACTATTGAGGATTTTGAGGCTAAAATCTCAAAGGAGGAAGAGGAGAGCTAACCGTATGGTAAAGATTCGGCTTCCAAGCCAAGCTGGAGCCTTTTACGCAGGAAAAGCCGAATCGCTGAAGAGACAAATTGAGGAATGTTTTTTACATGAACTTGGTCCCGGCAAAATTCCAACAGTTGTTAGGGGTCCTAGGCGAATAATCGGGCTTATTTGCCCTCATGCAGGATACATGTATTCCGGACCAGTGGCAGCCCACGCTTATTATAAACTGGCTTTGGACGGAAAGCCGGATATTATTGTCCTTTTTGGTCCTAACCATACTGGTTATGGCAGTGCTTTGGCTATTATGAATGAGGGTTTTTGGCGTACGCCGCTCGGCGATGTTGAGGTGGACAGCGAAACAGCCAATAAAATTGTCAAGGAGGCACGTATTGTTGACGTCGACGACTCAGCTCATCGCCATGAGCATTCAATTGAGGTGCAGCTTCCCTTCCTTCAGTATCTTTTTGGCTCCGAATTCAAAATTGTGCCCATATGCTTTTTAATGCAAGATTTGCCCTCTGCAAGAGATGTTGGGCAGGCTGTTGCAAAGGTTTTGTCTGGGAAAAATGCCTTGATAATAGCTTCTTCTGATATGACCCATTACGAGCCTCAGAAAAGTGCCGAGAAAAAGGATAGGTTGGCGCTCCAAGCCGTCGAAGCCATGGATGAAGAACGCTTCTATTCGGTTATCGAAGAACAACGAATTACTGCATGTGGTTATGGCCCTATAATGGCACTTATCACGGCTTCAAAAGCCTTGGGGGCGAAAGAGGCAAAATTATTATGTTATAGGACCAGTGGAGATGTTATTGGCGACTACTCAGCTGTCGTTGGGTATGCCGCCGTGCAATTCACAAAATAGTGGTTTGGGATGGGAGTTATTGCCTCGGCTCCCGCGAAAGTCATACTTTTCGGAGAACACTTTGTCGTTTACGGCGAACCCGCCATAGTCTTAGCTATAGATAAAAGGGCTTATGCAAAAGCGGAATTGCGCGAAGACAAAAGGCTCTACCTACGCTCGTTAAATTTGAACGTTGCCGGATTTTTTGATAATGGAAGCTTTAAGGTTGAAGAAGGAAACCTAAAAGAAGCAAAAACGAAACTTGAACCATTAAAGTGCGCCGTGGAAAAGGTTCTGGAAATCTACGGTGAGAAAGTCGGTTTAAGCATAGAGGTTAATTCTACGGTTCCCGTGGCAGCCGGTTTAGGATCTTCAGCTGCTGTGGCAGCGGCTGTGGCGGCTGCTGTTGGCGCCTTATTGAACGTAAAGATGTCAAAGGAGGATGTTTTTCGCATAGCCTACGAAGCTGAAAAAATTATGCATGGCACACCTTCAGGCGTTGACCCCGCAATATCAACATTTGGAGGTGCAATGCTTTTCCAGATTGACACCGGATTTAAGCCCTTGGATGTTAAGGCGGATTTTCCACTCGTTATTGGCAACACCGGCGTTGAAAGATCAACTAAAACCCAGGTTTCAAAAGTTCGAAGTTTAAGGGATAAGTATCCGCAGATTGTTGAGCTTATGATGCGGACGGCGCGTGAAATAGTTTTAAGAGCCGTGGAAGCTCTAAGAGAGGGTGACTTGGAAACGTTAGGCGAATTAATGAACATTAATCATGCACTGCTTTATGGGTTAGAGGTTTCAGACGAGTCTTTAGAGTGGCTTATTAACGCTGCACGAAAAGCCGGGGCACTAGGCGCAAAATTGACAGGAGCCGGGGGTGGTGGATGCATGATCGCCCTTGCAAATAAGGACAAGGTTGAAAATGTTTTAGATGCTGTCCAAAGGGCTGGAGGAAACGCCTTTATAGCTAGAAAAACCGCTGAGGGGGTTAGAATTGAGCCAACCTAAACTAACAGTCTTGAAGATAGGCGGCTCCGTCATAACTGACAAGAGTAAAGAGCTTGGAGTACGAATGGAAGCCATAAGCCGAATAGCCGACGAAATACTGGAGGCAAATACAAAAGACTTGATAATTGTGCATGGTGGCGGAAGCTTTGGGCACCCAGTGGCGCAAAAGCACGCAATTAAGGAAGGCTTTAAGGAAGAAAACCAAATAATAGGGTTTGCAGAAACCCACCATGTCATGACAGTGCTTAATGGACTTTTCATGGACGCGCTAATATGGCGAGGCATCCCAGCAATAAGCATCACACCCTCTTCATGCATAATGACACAAAATGGGAGAATAGCTTGTTTTGAAGACTCACCCTTAAAACAGCTTGTTAAAATGGGTTTTATTCCAGTCCTTTACGGAGACGCCGTTTTTGACACGAAATTGGGCTTTACAATATTGTCGGGAGACCAGCTCGTCGCGTTTTTAGCCACGCGATTCGATGCAAAAAACATTGTGATAGGCGTAGACGTGGATGGACTATATGATGCAGACCCAAAAACCGATATGAAGGCTAAAATGTTTGACCATCTAACTTTGGCAGAGCTTAGAAACGTCCAGAAGCTCTTGGGTGGGTCAAACGCATGCGACGTGACTGGGGGGATGGCTAACAAAATTGCTGAACTAATACCGGCTATAGAACATGGAATCCCAGTTTTAATAGTTAATGCCACGAAGCCAAAATATATCTATAAAGCCCTTAAAGGAGAACAGGTTAAAGGCACCCTTATAGAGAAGGAATAAAATTGGCTGAAAAAACCAAAAAGCGTAAGGCAGACCACATTCGCATAGCCACAACATACAACGTTCAAGCAAAAAACGTTACAACAGGATTTGAAGAAATATACTTTGTTCACAGAGCCCTACCGGAAATCGATAAGGATAAGATAAACCTTTCAACAACCCTTTTTAACCATCGGTTTTCCGCGCCAATAATAGTGAGCGCCTTAACTGGAGGAACAAGTGAAGCTAGAAAGATTAACACGACAATAGCCACAGTTGTTGAAGAGCTTGGACTGGGAATGGGTGTTGGAAGCCAAAGGGCCGCATTAGAAGACCGAAGGCTTGAGAAAACCTTCGCAATAGTTAGGAAAAAGGCGCCTACAGCCTTCCTAATGGCAAACATTGGTGGAATCCAACTCGCGAGTGGATACAACATTAAAGAAGCCAAAAAAGCCGTAGAAATGATAGACGCCGACGCATTAGCCATACACTTAAATCCCCTTCAAGAAGCTATACAGCCAGAAGGCGAAACAAGCTTCAAAGGAGTCCTTGAAAAAATAGGAGAAATTGCCAAGGAACTCGACAAGCCAGTTATTGTAAAGGAAACAGGGGCGGGCATAGCCGCTGAAGAAGCCAAAAAGCTTGAAGCTGCGGGCGTGAAAGGCATTGATGTAAGTGGCGCAGGCGGCACAAGTTTTGCAGCGGTGGAGTATTTCCGTGCAAAGGGCAGAAGAAACATTTACAACCGAAGACTTGGCGAGGTTTTCTGGGACTGGGGTACACCAACAACAATAAGCATAGTTGAAGTTGCCCAAACAGTTAACATACCAGTTATAGCCTCCGGTGGAATAAGAAGCGGATTAGATGCGGCTAAAGCTCTAGCCTTAGGAGCAAGCCTTGCAGCTCTTGCCCTACCAGTTTTGCAGGCTGCTGTTGAAGGCTTAAGACAAACGAGGAAGGCATTACGTACGTTAATAGAGGAGCTTAGGAACACCATGTTTCTTGTTGGAGCTGAAAGCACTCAGCAACTGCATAAAGTGCCCTTGGTAATCACCGGGAAAACGGCTGAGTGGTTAAGATTAAGGGGCTTTGACATTGAAGTTTATGCAAGGAGGGGTGAAGGCTAGCTTGGGCGTTAACGTTGAGAAGCTTCTTGAGGAAAAGGCGCCCTTAATAAATAAGGCTATTGAGAGATATATTCCAAGAATTTTTTCAAAAAAGGCGGTGATATTTAAAATTAGCCCGCCAAGATATGCATACAACATTGAAGCCGTAAACAAGGCTTTGGCTGAACCAATTTGGGAATTTCTAGACAGAGGGGGCAAAAGGTGGCGTCCAACCTTCTTCCTACTTATTTGCGAGGCTTTGGGAAAAAATCCGGAAGATTATGTGGATTACGCCATAATTCCCGAAGTGGTGCACAATGGAACCCTAATGATAGACGACATTGAGGATTCCTCTGAATTCCGCAGGGGCAAGCCGTGCACCTACAAGATTTATGGCTTGGACATAGCCGTAAACGCTGGCAACGCTATGTATTATCTTCCATTATTGCCATTAATGGAGAACCGTGAAGAATTAGGATGCGAGAAGCTTGCAAGGATATATGAGATTTACGTGCAGGAGATGATAAACCTAAGCCTCGGACAAGCCATGGACATAGCTTGGCATAGAGGCTTGGCAGAGGCCGACAAACTGGACGAGGAAAACTACTTGCAGATGTGCGCCTACAAAACAGGAACCTTGGCAAGGATGGCTGCAAAAATTGCCGCTGTGGTGTC
>JGI24721J26819_10004405_pt1 | contig 14600 bp, 10 predicted proteins | sample YelNatPaOPGAMG01_FD_26819 | JGI IMG/M metagenome (IMG submission 26819)
GCTAGTCCCCGGCAATTTATTAAAAGTCGTTAAAGGCGAACCGATAGGCACGGTAATCACTAATTCTTAATTTTTTAAAAGGCGTATGTTATGAATGAATCNGAGTTTATTAACGAGACGAAAGTAAAAATGTCCCACGCNGTTTCATCTTATAAGGGCGAACTGGCAAGGATAAGAACCGGGAGGGCATCTACGGGGCTGATAGACGCTATTAACGTAGAATACTACGGCGCCGTTTCTCCCATAATAAGGCTTGCCTCTATTTCCGTTCCCGACAGCAGGACGATAACTATAAATCCTTGGGATGCAGGCTCTCTTCCAGCTATAGAAAAAGCCATACAAAAATACGACCCATCTTTAAATCCGTCCAACGACGGCAAAAGCATAAGCATTATCATACCGGCTTTGACTCAGGAAAGACGGAAAGAAATAATAAAACAGATAAGCAAACTTTCGGAATCCATTAAGCAGGAGATCAGGAATTTCAGGAGGCTGGCAAACGAAAAAATAAAATCCGCGGAAAAATCCAAAGAAATATCCGAAGATATATCGTTTAAAATCCAAAAGAAAATTCAGGAGCTGACCGACGGCTTTATTAAAGAAATCGACGAAATAACAAAGCATAAAGAAAAAGAAATATCCGAAGTATGACCCTTAAAAATATTCCGAACCATCTCGCCGTTATTATGGACGGAAACGGCAGATGGGCAAAGAAAAGGAATTTAGACAGGATACACGGACATATAGAAGGAATAAAATCTTTAAAATCCGTTATAAAAGGCGTTATAGAGTATAAAATCAAATATCTTACCGTTTACGCCTTTTCTTCGGAAAACTGGCAGAGACCTGCGGAAGAAGTCAACAGTTTAATGCATCTTCTCAACGAATATATCGGGCTCGAACTTCCTTATCTCATTAAAAACAAGATCAGGCTTAATTTTATAGGCAATATAGACAGGATTCCCGAACAGTCAAAATCTGCGCTGTTGGATGCGGCAGAAAAAACAAAAAATTTTGAAGCGCTAAATCTTACGCTTGCCCTAAGTTACGGTTCGAAAGAAGAAATATTAAACGCCGTTTCCAAAATTGCCGAAGNTCTTAAGGAAGGCAGGATTGATATCAAAGACATAAACGACGGGCTTTTTTCCTCTTATCTTTACACTGCGGGTATTCCTGACCCCGATTTTCTTATAAGAACAAGCGGAGAACGCAGGCTTTCCAATTTTATGCTTTATCAGTCCGCATATACCGAACTCTATTTTACCAAAACGTTATGGCCTGATTTCAGAAAGAAAAATTTAACAGACGCATTAAAAAACTATGAAAAAAGGGTAAGAAAATTTGGAAAAACCGAGATTTGATCCTAAAAGATTTATATTTGGCATTATATTCGGAATAGTAATAATTTTATCTATTTTTTTGCTCGATATATATGAATTTTTTTTGGTATCTGCNGTTCTGACNGCGCTTTCCGTCTATGAAATATACGGTATCTTCGACATGGCAGAGTATAAATATTTTGTTCTGCCCGAAATCCTTTCTATATTAACGGCTTTTTCTTTTGCGTTTTTAAAACCAAACGCTTTCATATTTATCTTTTTTTTATCGGGGTTTCTGATTTTTTTCAAAAATGTGCTTTTCTTTAAAACGGATTTCGGCAAAAGCATATTTATAGATATATTCTCCCTATTTTATGCAGGTTTTCTCATATCATTCCTTCTGAAAATTTTTCAGCTTTCCGGCGGCAAGCTTNTGCTCNTGTTACTATTTATACTCGTATGGGCATCCGATATTTTTGCATATTACGGCGGAAGGCATTTCGGCAGGCACAAGCTTATTTTTCCGCTCAGCCCCAAGAAAACCGTGGAAGGAGCCTTGACAGGTTTTTTATCGGCGGTTTTAACCGCCTTAATTTTTAGGCTCTACATAGGCGATTACAAAAGATTCGGAATCGTTTCTTTTATAATTTTGTCGTCCGTAACCGTTTTTGCGGGAATGGCTGGCGATTTAACCGAATCGTTAATCAAAAGAATGGGAGAAAAAAAAGATTCGGGTTCTTTAATTCCGGGTCACGGCGGCATCCTTGACAGGATAGACAGCTTAATACTTGCGGCTCCCTTTTTTTATTATATAGCCGCTTATTATATAAAATAGGACGGCTGACGATATAGAAAAAGGACAAAAAAAGGTCTATATATGCGTAATATATTTCTTGCCGGCTCTACCGGGTCTATAGGTAAAAATGCTTTAGAGGTTGCGCTTGCTTACCCGGACAGGCTTGCCGTAAAAGGTATAGCCGCCGGTCATTTTACGGCGGAACTTAAAGAGCAGATTATACTGCTTAACCCTTTATACTGCGTTCTTCCTTCAAGAGACGAATCCGATAAGGCAAGGACAGCGCTGAAGAATATTAAAGGCATTGAAACTAAATTTACTTTCGGCGAAGAAGGTCTGTTCGAAGCCGTATCCGACGAAACTTTCGATATAGTTTTGAACGCGGTAAGCGGCTCTTCGGGTCTTCTGCTTTCTTACAGGAGCCTTACTGCCGGTAAAGACCTGGCTCTCGCAAATAAAGAATCCATGGTAATGGCAGGAGATATCTTAATGCCGCCGCCAAATCTTCAAAAGCAAAAATAATTCCGGTAGATTCGGAACATTCCGCTCTCTTTCAGTGTTTAAAATGCGGAGCAAAATCTGATGTCAATAAATTGATATTAACGGCTTCCGGCGGTCCATTTTATAAGACAGACAAAGCCGACTTTAAAAGAATTACCGTGGATATGGCATTAAATCATCCTAAGTGGAAAATGGGAAAAAAGATAACCATCGACTCATCCACTCTTGCAAACAAGGGGCTTGAAATCATAGAAGCCTGTTTTTTATTTAATATCGACGAAAAACAGGTCGATGTTTTAATACATCCCCAGGCGGCGGTTCATTCGATGGTAGAATTTAAAGACGGCTCCGTTATCGCCCAGATGGGCGACACTGATATGAAGGGACCTATAGGCTACGCCCTGTCTTATCCGCGCAGGTTTAAAGGGCTGATGAAACCGCTTAATCTTGCGGAGCTCGGAAGTCTGGAATTTTTCGCGCCCGATAACGAAAAATTTCCGTTTTTGAACCTTGCAAGATATGCTTTGAGGGTGGGAAAAAGTATGCCCGCAGTTTTTTGCGAGGCAAACGAATTTTTTGTGAATTCGTTTTTAGGCGGAAAGATATCCTTTAATAAAATTGCCGTGAACGTGGAAAAGGTTATGCGGGAACACATTCCGTTTAAATTAAACGCCATAGAAGACGTGATAGAGGCAAAAAGACAAGCCAAGTTCCTTTCTGAAAAACTTATTAAAAAAGACCTTTAATAAATTTTTTGTTTTAACGGATTTGTATATATTTATATTATTTTTTTATATATCGCTTTGCGTTATATTATAATTGTTATATAATATTTACAAAATATATAAAAAAATAAATCTATAAACTGTAAACCNNTTAAACGGGACGGGGGCTCATAACATAGGCTATGCTCATAGAATCTTATATGGGAAAATATCCGAAAATAGACGAAACGGTATATCTTTGTGAAAATATTGTTATCATCGGAGACGTAGAAATAGGCAAAGGTTCAAGNGTATGGTTCGGTTCCGTGATAAGGGGCGACGTAAACTATATAAGGATAGGAACTAATACAAACGTTCAGGATAACAGCGTTCTCCATGTACAGCACGATACCGGACCGCTTATAATAGGAAATGGAGTTACAATAGGGCACAGCGTTAATCTTCACGGATGCGAAATTGGCGACAACTGTCTTATAGGCATCGGAGCCATAGTTTTGACCGGAGCTCGCGTAGGAAAAAACTGCATTATAGCGGCGGGAGCTTTGGTTAAGGAAAACGAAGTTATTCCGGACGGTTCTCTCGTGGCAGGCATTCCAGGCGTTATAAAAAAAACTTTGAACGCAAAAGAAATCGAATCCATAAGGGAATCGGCCGATAATTACGTTCAATACGTGAAAAGATACAGAACCGGAAATTCATATCTTTAATTAAAATAAAATAAGAATGAAGGCTTCCATTGACATAGGGACAAATACGGTAAGATGCCTGATAGCCGGTTCCGGCAATAATCTTTTAAGTCCGGAATACGTCGATATGAAAATTATCAGGCTTGGAGAAAATTTTAAAAAAGAAGGAATTATAACTCCATCATCCGTTAAAAGACTGACGGATGCTTTAAAGATATATACCGCTAAGTTCAAAGAATACGGGATAGAACCGGGCGATGCAGTTATAACCGGCACCAGCATCCTGAGGGATGCGCCTAACTCGCAGGACGTAAAAAATCTTCTTTTTAAAGAATTCGGGCTTAAACTTGATATTATAAGCGGAGAAAAGGAAGCGCTTATAACGATTAAGGGAATTTCATCATGTTTCGATAATTTAAAAGATTTTTATTCTATAGATATAGGCGGGGGTTCAACCGAATATGTATGCGTTAAAAACGGACTTCCGCTGTGGAAATACAGCCTCAATATGGGTGTCGTTCATCTTACCGAAGAAATTATAAAATCTGACCCGGTTTCCAAGGAAGATTTGGCAAAATTAGAGCGGGAGATAACGGAAAAACTATCTTCGCTTAAAACTGAAATTCTTAAAAGCGGATATTCGTTTGAGCCCCTGACTCTTCTCGGAACCGCAGGAACCGCAACCACACTTGCTATGGTGGATTTAAAAATAGGCGAGTACGACAGGCTCAGAGTAAACGGATATTTTTTGAAGAAAGAAAGCGTCGCATGTATTTACAAAAAATTTATTAATGCAAAAATTGCAGACAGGTTGAAGATCAAAGGCGTAGAACCCGGAAGAGAAGACCTCGTTCTTGCCGGAGCGGCAATAATGTTAAACAGCATTGATTTTTTTGAGGTTCCCGGCTTTAAGGTTTCCGAGTGCGGGTTATTGGAAGGTTTGATAAGTTAAAATAGAGAACGTTTAAAATGTAGTATAAGTCTGAATTTTATCGGTTAATTTAAGAAAACCAAAGTTATAAATTAATTTAATTTTATATAGAGGGAAATTGGAAAATGAAGGAGATTATAACTGAATCATTAAGTTTTGACGATGTTCTTATAGTTCCAGACTATTCGGAGATACTTCCGAAAGACGTCGATTTAAAAACAAAATTTTCCCGCAATATCAGCTTAAACATACCNTTAGTCAGTGCGGCAATGGATACCGTAACGGAAGCAAAAACGGCAATTTCTTTAGCCAGAGAGGGCGGAATAGGCGTGATACATAAAAATTTNACTNTCGAACAGCAAAAGATGGAAGTTGAGAGGGTTAAGAAATCTGAAAGCGGAATGATTACCGATCCTGTAAAAGTAAATCCCGACGATAAAATTTCTCATGCGCTTGACCTTATGAAAAAATTTATGATTTCAGGCGTTCCCGTAGTAAAAGGAGACAGACTGGTCGGGATACTTACCAACAGGGATTTGAGGTTTTCNGTTAATCTTAACGAGAAAGTAGAAAATGTTATGACCAAGGAGAATCTCGTTACCGTTCCGGTGGGAACGACACTTGAAGACGCAAAGAAAACCCTTCACGAAAAGAAAATAGAAAAACTTCTCGTCGTNGACGATAATTTTAATCTGAAAGGTTTAATCACCATTAAAGACATAGAAAAAATTAAAAAATATCCTAATTCGTGCAAAGATTCTCTGGGCAGACTGAGGGTCGCGGCGGCGGTAGGTATTGCCAAGGATACCGAAGACAGGGTCGAAGCCCTTGCAAAAGCGGAAGTTGATGCGATAGTTATTGATACCGCTCACGGCTATTCAAAGGGTGTTATAGATATGATAAAATATTTAAAGAAACGCTTCAAAATGGATATAGTGGCAGGAAATATCGCTACTAAAGATGCCGCGGAAGCGCTGGTTAAAGCTGGAGTGGATGCCGTAAAGGTCGGCATAGGACCCGGTTCTATATGCACTACGAGAGTAGTTGCCGGTGTAGGCGTTCCGCAATTATCAGCAATTATAGACTGTTCCGTCGCATACGACAAAAGCGGCGTTCCGGTAATAGCTGACGGCGGAATAAAATTTTCAGGCGACATTTCAAAAGCTATAGCCGGAGGCGCAAACTGTGTAATGATAGGCAATCTTTTCGCNGGAACGGAGGAAAGTCCCGGAGAAACTATTATATATCAAGGAAGAAGCTATAAGGTTTACAGGGGCATGGGTTCTCTCGGCGCAATGGTCAGCGGTTCCAAAGACAGATATTATCAGTCGCATATAAGGGACGAGTCCAAGTTTGTTCCCGAAGGCATAGAGGGAAGGGTTCCATATAAAGGAACACTTTCAGATGCCGTAAATCAGCTTATCGGCGGCTTACGCGCCGGAATGGGCTACTGCGGCGTTTGTTCAATAGAAGAATTGAGGACTAAAACCAGATTTATAAAAATTACGTCGTCGGGACTTAAGGAAAGCCACGTGCACGACGTGATTATAACAAGGGAGGCGCCTAATTACAGGCTTGATTAATTTAGATGAAAAAAAGCCGTTCTAAAATACTTATAATAGATTTCGGCTCGCAATATACCCAGCTTATTGCCAGAAAGATAAGGGAAAGCAAGGTTTACTGCGAGATATATCCCTTTAGCTCTTCTCTCGATAAAATAAAAAATTTTAATGCAGAAGGAATTATACTCTCCGGCGGACCTTCTTCCGTTTACGATAAAGGCGCTCCTATTGTATCTAAGGAAATATTTAAACTTGAAGTTCCTTTTCTCGGCATATGCTACGGTATGCAGATTATGGCGCATCTTCTCGGCGGAGAAGTGATACCGGCAAAAAACCGCGAATACGGACACTCCGAACTTAAAATCATTAAGGAGAGCAGGCTTTTTAAAGGATGCGGAAAATCCAGCCGCGTATGGATGAGTCACGGCGACGTTATTGTTAAAATACCGGAAGGTTTTACGGTAACGGCGCAGACTGAAACATGCAATACCGCTGCTTTTGAGAACCGCGTGAAGAAAATGTACGGACTCCAATTTCACCCGGAAGTCATTCATACCGTCTGCGGAACTGATATATTGAAAAATTTTTTATTCGATATAGCAAAAGTAAAAGGAGACTGGGAGTTAGAAGATTTTATATCAGGCAAAGTATCTGAGATCAAAGAAATTATAGGCGATAAAACTGCTATATGCGCCTTATCCGGCGGAGTCGATTCTACGGTTGCGGCAGTCCTAGCTAATTTAGCCGTAAAAGACAGGCTCAAATGCATATTCGTAGATAACGGTCTGCTTAGGGAAACAGAGGCAAAATCCGTTATGAAATACTACAGAGACAACCTTAACCTGAACGTTAAGCTCGTAAATGCCTCCGGTTTGTTTCTAAGAGAATTGAAAGGCGTTTCCGACCCCGAAAGGAAAAGAAAAATTATAGGAAAACTTTTTATAAAAATATTCGAAAAAGAAGCCGAAAAAATAAAAGGGGTCCGTTTTCTCGTTCAAGGAACTCTTTATCCTGACGTTATAGAATCGGTAAAAGTATTCGGAGCATCAAGCATCATTAAAAGCCACCATAACGTAGGGGGACTTCCTAAAAAATTAAATTTAAAATTAATAGAGCCGCTGAGGGAATTATTTAAAGACGAGGTGCGCATAATAGGAAAAAATATCGGGATACCCGGCGAAATAATAAACAGGCAGCCGTTCCCCGGTCCAGGATTGGCAATAAGGATAATAGGCGAGGTCGATAAACGGCGGCTCGAAGTTTTAAGGAAAGCCGACTCGATTGTAACCGAAGAGATTAAAAAAGCTGGATTATACGACAAAGTATGGCAGTCTTTTCCGGTGCTTGTTCCAGTTAAGACCGTCGGCGTTATGGGAGATAAAAGAAGCTACGAGTCGGTTATAGCTATCCGAGCGGTGACTTCTGCGGACGGGATGACCGCCGATTTTGCAAAATTAGATTACGATATACTAAGAATATGCTCTTCCAGAATAATTTCGGAAATAAAAGGAATAAACAGGGTGGTTTACGATATCACCTCAAAACCGCCTTCGACTATAGAATGGGAATAACGGAGCAGAATTAAAAATTATGAATGATTTTGTCCATTTACATCTGCATTCGCACTACAGCCTTTTAGACGGGGCGATTAAAATCGACGATATTATAAACAAGGCTATCGAATTCGGTATGCCTTCCGTCGCAATAACCGACCACGGGAATATGTTCGGGGCTATAGAATTTTACGAGAAAGCCGTTAAAAAAAAGGTAAAGCCTATAATCGGATGCGAAATGTATGTTTCCAAGTCTGATATGAAACTTAAGAATGCAAACGAAAAATCTTATTATCACCTTATACTGCTTGCCAAAGATGACGAAGGCTACAGGAATCTATGCAGATTGGTATCTAAATCTTATACCGACGGATTTTATTACAAACCAAGAATAGACAAGAACATCCTCAAAGACTGCCATGAAGGCTTAATTGCTTTGTCCGCCTGCATAAAAGGAGAAATTCCCTATAACATAGTTCAGGGAAGATACGATGCGGCGGAAGAAAGCCTTAAATATTATTTAGAGCTTTTTAAAGACGATTTCTATCTGGAAATGCAGGTTCAGGGTATGCAAGAGCAAGTAACGGCAAATAAAGGACTGATGGATTTGTCTAAAAAATACGGCGTGCCTCTCGTAGCTACTAACGACTGCCATTATCTTCTAAAAGAGGACTATGAAGCTCACGACGTCCTGTTGTGCATCCAGACCGGCAAGACTGTGGAAGATAAGGACAGAATGAAATTTTCGACGAAAGACCTTTATTTCAGGTCGCAGGAAGAAATGAAGGAAATTTTCGNCGGATACCCTCCCGAAGTAATTTCAAACACAAAAACGATAGCCGATAAATGCAATTTTTCGTTTAAACTTAAAGAAGGGCATCATTTTCCTCAATTTAAGGATAAAGAAAATAAAAATTACGNTCAGGACACCGAAACTTCCGTCTCCGATTTGTTTGAACGCGAAACAAGGAAAGGTTTTGAAGAAGTTTTTATAAAAAATCCGACGAAAGCCGCCGCCGAATCTTATGCGAAAAATCCTGAAGCTTATAAGGCAAGGCTTGACATGGAGATAGAAGTAATTAAAAAATCTAATTTTGCTGGATATTTTTTAATAGTGTCCGATTTTATCAAATACGCGAAAGAGCATAATATTCCGGTCGGACCCGGCAGAGGTTCNGCCGCCGGAAGTCTTGCNGCGTATTGTCTGAAAATTACCGCAATCGACCCTATCAAATACGACCTGATGTTCGAGAGGTTTCTTAATCCCGAAAGAATAAGCATGCCTGATATAGACTCCGATTTCTGCATAAACGGAAGGGACGAGGTTATCAAATATGTTTCGGAGAAGTACGGCGAAGAACAGGTTTCTCAGATAATAACTTTCGGAACCATGCTTGCAAAAGCCGTAATAAGAGATACCGGAAGAGCTTTAAATATGCCTTATGCCGAAGTGGATAAAATAGCCAAACTCGTCCCCAACACCCTCGGTATAACACTTGAAGCCGCCGTAAAAGAAGAGCCTAAACTTCGAAGTTTAATCGAAACTAATCCCAAGGTAAAAAAACTTATAGAAATAGCAAAAAAGCTTGAAGGTCTTGCAAGGCATGCAAGCACTCACGCCGCGGGAGTGGTTATATCGAACGAACCAATTCATAACCATATGCCGCTGTATAAAGGAACGAAAGAAACAGATGTTATTACAACCCAATACACGGGAACTGATTTAGAAAAATTAGGATTTATCAAGTTCGACTTTCTAGGATTAAAAACTCTTACGGTAATGAACGAGGCTATAAGCCTTATAAACAGCTCGGGCGGGCAAAGTGCCAATTTTAACATATATGATATAGATTTAAACGACAGGGCGACGTTTAAACTTTTAGCCGCAGGAGATACAACGGGAGTATTTCAGCTCGAAAGTTCAGGCATGAAAGAATTAATAAAAAAACTGGTTCCTAATTCTTTTGAAGATTTAATCCCACTCGTCGCCCTTTATAGACCCGGACCTCTCGGCAGCGGCATGGTTGACGATTTTATTAAAGCGAAACACGGCAAAGCCAGAATAAATTACATCCATCCGTCCCTAAAAGATATTCTGCAGGATACTTACGGGGTAATGCTGTATCAGGAGCAGATAATAAAGGTGGCTACCAATCTTGCCGGATTTTCTATGGGAGAGGCGGACGTTTTAAGAAAGGGTGTAGGGAAGAAGCAGACAGAACTTATTAATCAAATGAAAGATAAATTTATCGCCGGATGCAAAGCAAACGGGATAGAAGAGGCGAAATCCGAAAAGATTTTTTCTCTTATAGTTAAATTTGGGGAATACGGTTTTAATAAATCCCACTCTACGGCTTATGCATATATAGCATATATGACCGCCTATTTAAAAGCTAATTACAAGGAGCATTTTACGTCGGCTCTTTTATCAAGCGAAATGTCCAATACCGATAAGCTGGCAAAGATAATAAACGAGGCTAAATCAGGCGTTAATTCCTGCGAAATACTGCCTCCGTCCGTTAACGAATCATCCGAAAGATTTACGATAGTCCATATCGAAACGGAAGGCGGAGAAAAGTTTGCTATCCGCACGGGGCTTGGAGCGGTTAAAAATGTGGGCAAAGCGGCAATAGATTCTATTTTGCAGACCAGAGAAGCCAAAATTTTTAAGGATTTATCCGATTTCTGTTCAAGAGTCGATACCAGGAAAGTCAACAAAAGAACCATAGAAAATCTCATAAAAAGCGGGGCTTTGGACATCGGCGGAGAATCTAGGAAATGGATGCTGGATAATTTAGAAGCTGTAATGGAGGAAGCCGTCCGTAAAAGAGGGAAAGAAGATTCCGGACAGGCGGATTTATTTGCATCCTTAGGCGAAAACGTTAATTACGCCCAAGGCAAAGACGAGTCGTATTTGACGGTTTCCGGGGAAAAGGATGATAAAAAATCGATACTCGCTTTCGAAAAAGAATCGCTCGGATTTTATCTTTCGGGACACCCGTTGGACGGTTACGAGGAAAAGATTAAACTGCTCGGCATAAAATCGGTTGCCGATATAGTATCGGAATATTTAAACGGACCGCGCAAAGGCGTTCATGAGCAGAAGGATAATACAGATAATACATATAAAATGGCAGGGGTCATAAATCAGCTGAAAATTCATAAAACGAGAAATAACGACAAGATGGCATCGTTCATATTAAACGATAAAAACTCTAACGTCGAAGCCGTTTTTTTTCCTAAAAACTTTTTAAAATACGAAGAAATATTAGGAACGAATCAGCCCGTAATTTTGACCGGCAGAATCGATTTTTCGGGGCTGAACGCATCCGGAAACACGGAAGGCGTTTCGGAATCCGACGGAACGGCAGGCGAATACGTTTCTATAGATTCAGATATTAAAATTATAGGAGAAAGCATCGAACTATTAGACGAGGTTAAGGTAAAAAGACAGTCAAGTCAGGTAAGGCAGGCAAGGCAGGAGGATGAAGTTTGTATTATAGAAATAAACGAAAATGCGGCTTTCTTCGAAGCGGGAGAATTTAGAAATTTTCTTTCGAAGATAAAAAACAGCCTTTCGGATTCAAAAGGCAATTCTAAAGTAATATTGAGAATGTCGGGCTATAATATAGCGCTTAAAGAGAGTTTCGGGGTTGACAAGGCATTGCTGAAATCGAAACCTCTGCCGGACTATTTGAATATTATATAATCGGTGGTATAATAAAAAAACATTATGGCAATACAGTATCTCGAATTTGAAAGACCTATAATCGAACTCGAACAGAAGATAGAAGAGTTAAGGACATTTAATCTGGGAGGTTTTGCCAACGTTGACGANGAGATAAGGAATCTCGAAGCCAANAAGGACAAACTTACGAGGGATATATTTAAAAATATAAACAGCTGGCAGATTACCCAGTTGTCCCGCCATCCCTTGAGACCTTATACAATGGATTATATAGATTTAATGACCGAAAATTTTACCGAACTTCACGGAGACAGGCTTTTTATGGACGATAAAGCCGTAGTCGGCGGCTTCTGTTTTATTAAAGACGGCGAATCGGGTTACAGGCAGAGGGCTCTTATAGTCGGACACCAGAAAGGACGCAACACAAAAGATAAAATGTGCAGAAATTTCGGTATGCCCCATCCTGAAGGCTACAGAAAAGCGCAGAGGCTGTTTAAGCTCGCCGAAAAATACTCTATACCGATAGTTACCCTGATAGACACGCCGGGTGCGTATCCGGGTTTAGGGGCGGAAGAAAGGGGTCAGTCGGAGGCGATAGCAAAAACAATATATACCTTATTGAATGTTTCCGTTCCCGTTATATCCGTAATAATAGGTGAAGGCGGAAGCGGAGGAGCGCTTGCCTTTGGAACGGGGAACAGAGTTTTGATGATGGAGTATTCGGTTTATTCGGTAATATCTCCGGAAGGATGCGCATCCATCCTGTATAAAGATACTTCTAAAACAGAGGATGCCGCCAATTCTTTAAAACTTACGGCAAAAGATTTGTTAAACGATTCTAAGGTTATCGACGCCATTATACCCGAGCCTCTNGGCGGAGCGCACAGGAATGCAAAACTTGCCTCTGAAAATCTGAAAAAAGCTATTCTGAAGAATATAGAAGAACTTAAAGATTACGGCGGAGAGAGTTTAAGAAACGAAAGAATAAAAAAATTCGCTAATTATTAATTTAATTTAACCTAATTTAACCGGTATGAATTATAATTTTATTTTTTTGACATGGCGGTAGAATATCCAGATATAGCATATTTTTTATCCAAGGACCTTATATCTAAAAATACAAGGGACGAAATTTACGAAAAAATTTCCGTCACGGCATCGACTTTTATAAAAAGCGACCTCATAACAATATTTATGCTTAATGAGGACACCGAAAAGATAGTATGCGTTAAATATTATCAAGACGGCAAATTTATAAAAAAAGATTTCGAGATTATGCTCGGAGAGGGGTTAATAGGCTCGGTCATAGAGAACGGCGAACCGTTAGCCAGCGGCAATCTTAAATCCGACCTGTCCGATATATATTACGAACTGGAAAAACAGTTTACCGATATGTCGTCTATGCTGAGCGTTCCAATCTATGCGGGGACGCTTGTCTTAGGAGCTTTAAATATATACAGGAAGGATACTCACGATTTTTCCGAAGAAGAAACCAAAATCGCAAAATTCATAGCCATGATGGGAGGTATTTTCATATACAGCCTTACTTTATACGAAAACGCCAACCTTTTATATTTAAGACAGAAAGAAGAAAGCAAAAAAATAGCCAGCCTTCTCGAAGTTTCCAAGCTTGTTTCGTCTTCATTAGACCTTTTGAGCATTATAGACAATTCCGTTCAAAGATTAATTAATTTTACCAAAACGGATTCAGCCTTAGTCTATCTTAAGGCTCAAGACAAAGAAGAAAATAAATTTTGCTATGAGTTTTTTGACTGTAATATGACCGGATGCTCCATATTCGGAGGCAATGTAAACTGTTACAATATGACCGAATTCGAGTGTCCTTTCATAAAATGCCCTCCGGAATCTAAAATATTGCAAAAATGCATCAATTGTACGTTTTTTAAAAATACCGCTCTGAAATTATTTAAGGCTTATAATATGGGAGACTCTTTTTCCGGATACGGACACGAACTTTTGAAATTAGAAGACTGCAAGTGTTTAAATGCATTAAGCTCGGACTATCCGACTATTAACTATTACGAGGGAAGCGGTGCGGCTAATAACGGTAATGCCTGCGACTGTTTCTTCAAAGATATTCCGAAACAGACGTTTATCGGGATACCGCTTAAAACGGACAAGGATTTCATGGGGTTAATTTTTCTTTTCGGTAAAAAACATACGGATTACTCTGTCGAAACCGTAGATTTCATATCCAATATTTCAAACATAATTTCCGTAGCGGCATACAATGCGCAGACCTTAAATTATATCGAAGAAGAACATTTTGAAACTATAAGTTCTATATCGGAAGCTATAGAAGCCAGAGACACATATACCAGAACCCACGGCGACAGGTTAATAGATTACGGGGTAGCGGTGGCAAAAGAGCTCGGATTAAGCGATAATGAAATAAAAAATATCAGATACGCGGCGGCAATGCACGACGTCGGAAAAATAGGCATAAAAGATTCCATATTAAATAAACAGGGAAAACTGACCGACGAAGAATATGAAGAGATTAAAAAACATCCCGAAATAGGCTTTAACATGCTTAAAAAAATAAAATTTTTAAGCCATATAGCAAACGATGTTCTGCACCATCAGGAAAGATACGACGGCAAAGGTTATCCTGCCGGACTTTCCGGAGAAGATATACCGATTGCGTCAAGGATAATAGCGGTAGTGGATACTTTCGACGCTATGACTACAGACAGACCTTACAGGAAAGCGCTTCCCNCAGATAAGGCATTNGAAGAGATTAAGAACAATTCCGGAACCCAGTTCGACCCGAAAGTAGTAGAAGCATTTCTGAAAGCCGTAAAACGTGGGGGGGGGG
>JGI24721J26819_10004407_pt1 | contig 14594 bp, 14 predicted proteins | sample YelNatPaOPGAMG01_FD_26819 | JGI IMG/M metagenome (IMG submission 26819)
AAATCAGCCTGGTTTTCCCGTCCCAGAAAACCGTGTCTGAGAGTCATATTTTTAGGCGTTATTCCCGAATTTAGAGGGAGGGGATTGGGAAAAGCTCTCCTTGAAGCTGCGGAGAAGGCATCTCCCTTTAATAGGCTTCAATTGGAGGTGGAAAAAGAAAACCTCAGCGCTATTTCCCTTTATCAAAAATTTGGTTTTAGGAAAGAAAGGGAGTTTGTTTTAGACCAGGTGCCCTTTTTCGTGATGATCAAGGATCTATCTCAGGAAAAGGAACCATACTAAGAGAAAAACGGGAAGAAGGACAGGAAGGGAAAACCTGAAAATGTAAGCAAGAAAAGAAGGGTTTTTTACCCCCGCCCTGTCTGAAATGCTCTTCACCATGAAGTTGGGCCCGTTTCCAATATAGGTCATGGCGCCGAAGAAGACCGCCCCCAGAGAAATTGCCACTACATCTTTAGGGGTTTGAAGAAGCAAGCCAGTAACATCTTTTCCCAAAGCCCCCATAGCCGTGGAGAGAAAGGTCAAATAGGTGGGAGCATTGTCCAGAAAGGAGGANAGGGAGCCTGTGAGCCAGAAGAATTGACCGGGGGAATGCAGCCCGAAGCCCTGAGCATGTGTTTCCAGGTACTGCAGGGCGGGAATCATGGTGGCAAAGATCCCCAAGAAGAGAATGGCCACCTCCTTTATGGGCTCGAAATTGAAGTCGTGGTCCTGATGGATAGAATGGGGGGTGAGAAAGTATGAAGCTACAGCTGCAGCGATCATGATCACCTCCCTTAAAGGAGTTTGAAGAAAGACTGCCAGAATGATCATTCCCAGAAAAAGGAAGTTCCTCTTCCCCAAAAGGATAATTCCAGGTTTGCCGGCGAAAACCGGTTCTTCCAAGCCCNTTTTGTTCCGGAAATCAAAAAAGAGAAAAACAGCAAGGACCAGAGCGATTGTGAAAAGCCAGATGAACCACACGTGCTCCACCAACCAGAAAAAGGGGACCCCTTTCAGGTAGCCTAAAAATAGAGGTGGATCCCCGATAGGGGTGAGCGCTCCCCCAATATTGGATACAAGAAAGATAAAGAAGGCCACCAAATAGGGCTTAAGGCGCATCTTGTTCAACCTCAAAAAGGGACGGATTAAAAGCATGGAAGCCCCTGTGGTCCCTATGAGGTTGGAAATAACGGCTCCTGAAAAAAGGATCAGGGCATTCAGCCAGGGAGTGGCTGCTCCTTCAATGCGAATCAAGATTCCTCCTGTAACCACGAAAAGTGAACCGATCAGGGAAATAAAGGAAAAATACTCTAAGGCAGTGTGCCATACGGTCTCTGAGTCTTTAAAGAGGGTAAGGTAGAGAAGAAGACTCAAGGCGCCCAAAGAGAGGGAAACAAAGGGATAATTTTTCTCCCACCAGCGATGGTTGATTAAGGGTATAAGCGCTATCGAAAGAAGCATCAAGATAAAAGGCGTTGATGCCCAGAGAGGAATCTCCATTTTATTTATCGATATCCCTTATTCTCATAAAAAAATATTACCACGGAAACGGGATCGGCATAATCTCATACCTCCACCGCAAGTGGCAGGCGTTTTTCAGTCCCATGATTTTCCTGACATTCCGTCTTAAGGAAAGGTATGCTAATATCTAAAATCAAAAAGAAGGGAGTGCGCTTTGTGGCCAGAAGGGCTTTTATAGCGCTGTTGCTATTTATATTTTGTTTTTCCCTCTCGTTTCCCTTACCAGGAGCTTGGGGGGAGCAAAAAGCTTATGTCACTGGAGAAATAGCCAACTTGCGCACTGGTCCCGGGACAGAATACGAACTCCTTTATACTTTGGATTACGGAACAGAGCTGGTGATCAAAGATCAAGCCACTGACACGGAGGGGAGGCTGTGGTATCAAGTTTATGTTCCCTCGCTGGACCTGGAAGGATGGATCGCTTCCTGGTTAGTGACCATAGAAGGAGCTTCTTCTAATCAGCCCCAAGGAAACACAGCTATCGTCAATAGCTTCTCTAACCTACGCTCAGGTCCTTCATCTGACTACGATATCATCGGCACTTTAGAGCAGGATACCCCAGTTAAAGTTATAGGTTCAGCCTGGACCACTGTGGACGAGCTTTGGTTCCAGGTGGAAACTCCAGCAGGGGAATCGGGATGGGTGTATCAGGATCTGCTTGATCTCTCTCCAGAAGTTACGGCAACCTCAACTGAGGCTGTGGGAAAATTAGTCAGCATTACACAGTTAGCCCCTTTTAGAAAAGGACCTGGGTTAGAACATGAAGCTCTTTGCAATTTGCCCCCAGGCTCCGGGGGNAAAGTTCTGGGTGTGGCTGTAGATTGGAGGCATGATACCTGGTTCCAGCTTCAGCTCTTGGATCAGGAAAGTGGATGGGTGGTGAACACTCAAACCCAGTTTGTATCAGAATGGCCAATTGCCACGGTGGAGGGCTTGGAATGGAAAATGCAAGACGGTAACCTTTTGCTCACTCTGAAAGGGAAGGGTTACCTTGCTGGCACTCCCACAATTTTGGGCAATCCGGATAGAATTGTTTTAGATCTGCCCTACGCTCAATTTTTCCAGGAGGGTGCCTTATATCCTATCAACCAGGGTGACGTGCTTCGTGCCAGAATCAGGCCCCTGGAAGGGAATAAGGTTCGCCTGTTTGTGGATTTGAAAAGACCCCTGGAATTCTCCAGGATTAACGACCTTCCAGGACAACTCACCCTGAGCATCAAGGCCGAAGCCCCTCACCTCATCGTGGAAGGTTCGGAGCTTCCCCAGGAAGTAAACTACTTGAAAAGAGGACCTCAGATTTATTTGCCCCTCTCTCCTCTCTCCAGTTATCTTTACGCTCAAGTAACAGTTGATCCTAATTCCAATGCTGCATCCTGGAAAATGGGAAATCAGACCTTTTATTTCCTTAACGGCGATAGCAGAGCATTAGTGGTGAGGGATTCCCAATCGTCCATGATCCAGATGGATCAGCCAGCTTTAGTAATCAATAAAGAAATNTATATTCCTATGGAATCCTCGGAGGAAATTTTAGGTTTAAAATCCAGTTGGAATGCTCAAAAGGAAGTGATTAACCTCGATCCCTCTATTACCCGGCTGGAAGTCTCCGAAAATCTGAGAGCGGACGGGAAAANCGTATCTACCGTCCGCCTGGACAGCACAGCCCCCCTTATTTTTCAGAAAAAATACGATCAAGAAAGCAACCTTCTTTACCTTCTTATTCCCCGTGCCTATTTTCTGCCCCAAACTGTAACCTCTACAGGAATGCTCGTGGACGTTACCAGGACTACCACTACAGGAGCGGGGCCAGTGACAGTTACTTTAAATCTGGGGCGAGCTCAAAATTACACAGTGAACGTGCCCGAAGGAGGATATGGCTTAGAGATCAGTGCGGAAAAGACGGGGACGATCCTTCCCAGCGCTTCTGCAAGAAGGGTGGTGATCGACCCTGGTCACGGCCGGACCACGCCTGAGGGATATTACGACGGAGGAGCAATTGGCCCTTCTGGCACTAAGGAAAGCGTTATCAACCTTGATATAGCCTTAAGGCTTCGTTCTCTCCTTGAGGGTGCAGGGGTTGAGGTAATCATGACCCGCACGGCAGAAAATGACCCTTCCACTCCTGACCTTCCTGGAAGAGTAGCTATAGCTGAGGCCAGTCATGCTGACCTTTGTCTTTCCATTCACAATAATTCCACCACGGATCCNAATGTAGGAGGGACGGAGACTTATTATGCTTATCCTAAAGCGCTGCCGTTAGCCAAGCTCGTCCAGGAAGAGCTGGTCAACGCCCTGGGAAGAAAGGATCGGGGCTATCGCATTCCAACTTGGAGAATGGCGATGGTGCAAGATATTAAATCCATACCTTCGGTGCTTACGGAGATCATGTTTATCTCCAATCCCGAAGAGGAAAAGCTCTTGCTTGATCCCAGTATAAGACAAAAGGCGGCGGAAGCACTTTTTAGNGCAATTATGCGTTATTTGAGCACCTTATGACGGGAAGTAGAATGAGCAACGAGGCGCCAATAGGTATTTTCGACTCCGGCGTAGGGGGATTAACTGTAGCAAGGGAGATCGTTGCTCGGCTTCCTGAGGAATCCATAATTTATGTGGGNGACGACAGTCGATTCCCCTATGGGCCCCGTCCCAAAGAAGAGATTCAGGAGTTCGCCTCCCAGATCACCGATTTTCTTATAAGTCAGGGCGTGAAGATGGTTGTTGTGGCCTGTAATACCGTATCCTCACAAGCCCTGGATTTCTTGCTTGGTCGCTATTCAGTACCGATTCTGGGGGTAATAGAGGATACGGCCTCCTACGCCCTTCCCCTGAGCCTAAAAAAGAAGATTGGGGTACTGGCCACTCCTGGAACAGTTTTTAGCAACGCTTATCCCAAAGCTTTTTTGCGTCTTGACCCATCGATTAAAGTGGTGCAAGTTGCCTCCCAGGCTTTGGTCAATTTAATTGAGAACGGTTCTGGAGTTAAAAATGGGNTAAAGGAATTTGCTTCAAAAGTAATCTCCCCTTTCAGGGAAACGGGGGTGGATGTGCTGATTTTGGGATGCACTCACTATCCTTATNTGGCTAAGCTGATGGAGGATTTAATCGGTGATCAGGCGCAAATAGTGGATCCAGCTGTAGCTGTGGCGCTGAGAGTGCAAAAGGAGTTGGAGACGAGGAATTTAAAAGCCTGGAACAGCGACCCCCGACGTATTTTTTATACCACTGGGAATGCTGGGCTTTTTCTCCAAGTTGGTTCCCAGATCTATCCTGGCTTAAAGGAAGTTAGGGAGCTAAAATTATAGTCATGAAAAGATCCGATGGGAGAGAAAGCTTCGAAATCAGGCCACTGGAAATAAAAACCGGGGTCTCTACTTTTGCTGAAGGTTCAGCTCAGGTGACTCTGGGAAGAACANTTCTTTTTATCACCGCCACTGTGGAGCAAAAGGTCCCTGCCTTCTTAAAAGGAACGGGCCAGGGTTGGGTGACGGCGGAGTACGCTATGCTTCCCCGTTCCACCCAGGAGAGGACGAGCAGGGATCAGGCTCGATCTGGGAGATCCATGGAAATTCAACGCCTTATTGGAAGAGCAATGAGAGCCTGCGTGGATTTAACCCAATTAGGTGAGAGAACCATAACCCTGGATTGCGACGTCCTTCAAGCGGATGGTGGGACAAGGACCGCAGCAATCACAGGGAGCTGGGTGGCTTTGGTGGAGGCTTTGCGCTGGCTTAAAAATACAGGTCTTCTTTCTGCCATTCCGCTCTTGGAGCAAGTGGCTGCTATCTCTGTAGGAGTGGTCAATGAACAGATACTTTTGGACTTAACTTTTGAAGAGGATTCCGTGGCTCAAGTGGATTTAAACCTGGCGATGACTGAAAAAGGGAGGCTGGTTGAAATTCAGGGAACTGGGGAGGGTAGACCTTTCAGCAAGGAAGAGCTCGAGCAGATGTTGAATATCGGCTGGAAAGGGATCCAGGAGATTTTCAAGGTTCAAAAAAGAGCCCTCGGTCTGAGATGATAATTGTCTCAGCCACCAGTAACGAGCATAAACTTAAAGAGATCAAAGATATTTTATCTGGCCTTCCTGTGAGGCTTCTTTCTTTGAAGGACTTTCCTTCCCTCTTTCTGCCCGCCGAATGCGGAAACTCCTATGAGGAGAACGCTCTTCTCAAGGCCAGGCAGGTATTTTATTTCACTAACTTTCCCTCCCTGGCTGACGATACGGGGATTGAGGTCGAAGCCTTAGGGGGGAGGCCTGGGATTTTTTCCTCTCGGTATGCGGAGTCCGATGCAGAGCGGAGGAAAAAGCTCCTTGCGGAATTAAAAGGAATTCCTTGGGAGAAGCGAAGGGCAAGGTTCGTATGCGTTGTAGCCTTCGTGAGTTTAGAAGGGGAGCACCTTTTCCGCGGAGAGGTTTCCGGATACATTGCTTTTGAGGAGAGGGGAGCCAATGGTTTCGGTTACGATCCCGTCTTTTTTCTTCCAGAGGTCGGACGAACTTACGGAGAGATGACTGAGGAAGAGAAAAACAGGCTTTCCCATCGTTTCTACGCTCTCAACCAGTTCCGCCAATGGTTGGGGTCAGGTCTTGCAATAACACATTCTCCTCCAGCTGCGATTAAATCAGAGTTGGACGGTTGAGTAATTCACTTGACTGGTAATCGCTCTATAGCTGATGAAACCTTTTTNCTGTGACCTTCTCCGTACCCACTCCGCTTCTGCTCCCTTTATGTCTGAAAACCGTGGAGGACGCCATCTATTTAACGACAGTACTTTGGCTCTTGAATTAGTCCTCATTTCATTTTATATTTTCACATGCCGGGGCGTGGCTCAGTTTGGGTAGAGCGCTTGGTTTGGGACCAAGAGGCCGGAGGTTCAAATCCTCTCGCCCCGACCAGCTAAGGCTCTTCTACTTCTGCCAGATTCAGCTCCTCCAAGAGCTTTTTGTCCTTGAACAATTCTTGTGGTTTCCCCTCTGCTTTGATCGTCTTCTCCTCAGAGAGGAGATAGGCTCTGGAGCAAATTTTGGATACCAGGCTGAGATCGTGGGTAGATAACAGGATGGTTTTTGAGGAGGAAAGACCGGCAAGATAAGCAGTGAGCTCAGAGGCGCTTCTGGGATCTAAATTATCGGTAGGCTCATCTAGGAGGAGGACTTCTGGCTCCAGAACAAGAAGGGAAGCCAATATCACTTTTTTCTTCTCTCCTCCTGAAAGCTTATACGGATGCCGCTCCCTGAGGTGCTCGATGTGAAAGAACCTGAGCATGGCTTTACCCTTTTCCTCCGCCTCTTTCTCCTCCATTTTCAGTTGCTGGGGGCCGAAGAGGATTTCTTGCCAAACTGTGGGAAAAAGGATTTGCGATTCAGGGTTTTGAAAAAGAATGGAGACCTTGCGGCGGAAATTTTCCCTGAAGGATTTTTCTTTAAATCTATCCTCAGATAACGCTTCGCCCAGATAAAGGGCTTCTCCTTCTTGGGGAAAATAAAGGCCGGCTAAAATCTTAAGCAAAGTGGACTTGCCAGAGCCATTTGGTCCCACAATTCCCAAACACTCGCCCTGGTTCAGAAAAAGGGAAACATGAGAGAGTCCGGGTGTGCCGTCAGGATAGCGGAAGGAAACGTCCTTCAGCTCAAAAATCCGCATATCCTCTGGCGAGCATAGCTTCATGAACTTCTTCGGTCAAATTGAGGGTCCTGATAAAAAGGGAGGAGANAAGGTTTGCGGCCACAGTTCTTCCTTCTTTGCCTTTCAGGCAGATTGTGCGGGATTCAGCTCCCTCCCAGGATTCCTTGGCTACCTTGAAGAAAAGCATGATAAAGCGGGTGCTCAAATCCAGAAGGGTCAAGATTAAGGAGGGGACCTTGAGCTTCCTCAGGGCCAAGAGCACACCGTGCCATCCCAGGGAAAGGACTGGAANAAGAGCACAGGAAATTATTAAAAAAGAGCGAGAGGAAAGGAAAAGGACTCGCCAAATGTCCGTTCCCCAGAAGAGAGAGGGAAGAAAAAGAAGAAAAGTGAAAATCCCTAACAATCCTGCCCGGGAAAGCAGTTTGCTCCAGGAAATTCTCAGGAACCAGGAAAGGAGTGCCAATATTATCAAGGCCACCCCCAGGGAGAGCCAGCTCTGGAGAAAACTGATGGAGAAAGCCAGGATCAGAGCAATGGGCACTTGCCAGGGAAAGCCCTTTTCCTTTTTTTCAGACCCTGGAGCAATAAGGGCCAGCTCCCCTGAGGAAAGCGCACGGCGAGTCTTCTTAATGAAGTTAACGCTCACGTCTGGATACTATCCTTCCAATCAGGTAAATCAACCCTCCTCCTAATAAAATGCCTAAAACGGCGCTCAAAATGTAGGCTAAGTAAGGGTTAAGTTCACCTGCAGAATAATCTGGGAGTGGAGCTTGATAGACGCTGGAAAGCTTCTCCATTCCTTGAGGAACGTAACCGATTTCCTGAGAAAGATCCTCTGGGCTCCATTCTCCCCAGGCCTCCCCGGCATGAAATTTTTCAGGAAGGTAAATTCCCAAAGGCGTAAGGATAGCCAAAACGAGTATCGCAATCAGGAAAGGTTTAAATTTTTTCATCTTTCTCACTCCCCTTTTGCCAGAGCAATTAAAGAGGCATCATACCTCTGAATAAAGAAAAGGGCCAGAGCGGTAATAATGAGCTCCACCCAGCCAAAGACGAGCAAATGTTCCAATCCCATAGCAGGTATGGATACGGAAAGAGGGTAGGGGCAATAAAGGGCCTTCCCATCGGCGGTGTGGTAAAGAAGAGGCTGGATTCCTAAAAGAAAGCCTGCAGTCAAAGCTCCTAAGTTGAGAGCGATATAAGCGCTGATCCCCCCAGCAATAGGGACCCAGTATGAACTGGGGCTCCTCTTTCCAACTAAAAGGCGGAAGAGAACCCAGGTGGAAAAGGGAATCACCACGGCCATGGTAAAACAATTGGCTCCGAAAGCTGTGATTCCGCCGTCCCCGAAGACCAGAGCCTGAATTAAAAGCACAAGGCTGGTAGCCAGAGAAGCTGCCCATGGGCCTAAAAGGATAGTGACCAGAGATGCTCCCACNGCGTGTCCTGTGCTTCCCCCGGGGATGGGGACGTTAAACATCATAATGATAAAAATAAAGGCTGTTCCTAAAGCCAGAAGAGGGATCGCTTTACTCCTTAAAGTTTTTCTGAGCTTGTTCAAGCTTACAACCCAGAATGGGGCGCTGGCTCCATACATCACGAGATAAGTGCTTGGNCCCAGGTAACCGTCGGGTATATGCATTTCGCCCTCCAGTAATAAATTTTTTAAAAAAATAACACTGAAAGGAAAGGAAATCAAGAGTAAAGGAAAAATTTTTTAGTTTCTTTAACCTGGACGCCAGCTTAAAATTTATTCTGAAGATTGCGCTTCCGTATACTATAACTTTTGGTTTTCCAGATGGCTTAGAAGGAGATTTTCAGTATGTGCCAATATCATCCCGTCTTAACAATCCATGTGGTTGATCTTCGCAGCCCTCAAATTTGGGATAATAGGTACTGAAGGAGGTGAAAAGGATGAAATTGAAAATCGGGATTATGGGGGCAACTGTTTTTCTTTTGCTGCTTTCCTTCAGTTACACCCCCACTCAAGCCTATCTTCCTCCACTAACTTTGGAGATATTAAAAAATAATTTAGGCTGGCAGGTCAGCGAGCCAACGAGTCCATCTTTGATAAACTCCCAGAAGGCTATGGAGATTGCCCAAGAATATAATACTGGAGGAGCAAGGGAGATCCGCCTCCTTTCTGTTTTAATCACGAGGCCCTTAAGTTGGTTTAATCCCCAAGCCTCGGCAGCGGATCCTTCTTTAAAAGGCGAGTTAGTTACCAGGCCGGTTTGGATAATCTCCTATGAGGGGTTGAAGATAAGACCTATTGGCGCAGGAGGTCCTCGGGCTCGAGCAGAGGAGATGGCTGCCCTTCCAGATCACTATGAAGGTAACTTAATCATCGACGCCACAACGGGAGAACCATTAGAGTGGTTTACCTTCAGGTGAGAAGAAACAGGCCTTTTTAAAGCGGTCTGATTAAATGTCCAACGCTGGGCTTCCCCCGCGTCCTATGTTGAATATCTTCTTTCATCAACACCCTGATGCCTTGGCAAAGATTCCATTTGGGTAAAGCAGTAAAATCTTTTAAAAGGATTTTTTAAGAGCGCTAAGAGAATAGGAGGTGATGACTATGGCTTTTAAGGTAGTTTTTGTTGCTCATGCTCCCGATGCCGAGCCAGAGAGGCACAAGTGCCTGATTGAGACCCCTAAGTATAAACTCTTTGTGCAAGTAGTTCGCAATCAATCCCAAGCAGTGGAAGCCTGCCAAAGACTGGTAAAGGAGGAAGGAATCAGTGCTATTCTCCTTTGTCCGGGGTTTAGCCATAAAGATATTGCGGAGCTGGTAGAGGCTGTAGGGGGAAATGTGGGGATTTTTGTAGCCAGAGGCGACTCTTTGAGCAACAGAGCAGTAGCCCAGGTTATGGAAAAAGAGGGCTGGTTCTCAAAAAAAGGGGAAAAATAAGATAAATAAGAAGAAATCTGGTAAAGAAATTATGAAAACCCCTTTGTCCGAAAGTGGTTGGCCCTCAAAGGGGCTTTGTTCCTTTAAAGAAGATTATTTCCACCAAATAGAAATTTTGAGCAAAAGGGGAATTTTAACCCTTCTTCCTCGTTCCAGAAGTCTGGGAGTGATAGGATTTGATGGCCGAGAGTATCCTCTTTTTCCCCCAGAAGAGTTAGGGAAATTGTATGTTTGCAATAAAAAACTGATCGATTGGAAGATGAAGCAGGGGTTTACTCAGCTTCTTTTGACTCCCATGGCAATGTCTACACCTCAGATTCTCGGTCTTGTCAGGGATGCTATTTGGGAACACGNTCAAGAGGGGAAGATCTTTCGGAGGAAGCAGAGTTTGTCTGATCCTGAGGTATTAGCTCGGGTAAATAAAGAAAAGCCTGTATGGATTTGGAAAAGGTTACAACAAACTCTGGATACTTCCCAACTTATCTATTTTCCCCGGNCCTATTCTCCTTCGAACCATCAAGGATTGAATAAAGAGGAGGTAATAAGAGATAGAAATTTTTGCGCTTTTCCTGGCTGGAGCGTGGGATTAATTGAACCCTTTCCTAAGGTAGCAGGGAAAANCAAGGGAAAGGCGATTGGAGGAAGAAAATCCCTGGAGGAATATTGTGCTCCCCGCGATTATCTTCAAACCTTGAACAAACCCGAATATCAAGGAGAGACCGGATGGACGCCAGAAGATTTTCTCATTCACTTTCTGATTTTCCTGGATGTTTTTAACCTGGTAAGTCATGACCGAAATGAGGGAAACGCCCTCTGGCTGCTTGGTGTATATCTGCCTGAGCTATTGCCAAAGGCAGAGCTCGTTCCCGTGGGCTACTGGGATGGTAATACGGGGAAATTGTGCCTGTCTGCACATCGCACAGGGAACAGGCTTCAAGGCTGGGTAGGGCGAACTATAGTGAGACTGGGCACTTAAATTTAACCCTTTTTAAAATGCAACCAAGGCTTTTGCTGAAATTTGAAAAGCTTCAAGTATGCCGCATTCGAGGGAGGATCAACCGCTTCCTGGTAGAGGTGGAGAAGGGAGGGGAAATCCTTCTGGCACACCTGGCAAATTCGGGAAGATTGGAACAATTTTTGAACCCCGGGACCCTCTGCCTTTGCCTTCCTCAGGAAAGACCCGCAAAAAGCCAATTGAGGCTAATTGCTTCCGGAGAGGGCGAATACTGGAGCATCCTTGATACGCGAACCCACATGCTGTCTTTCGAGAAAGCTCTGGAATCGGAACTCATCCCCTGGTTAGAAGGATGGAAGCTTAAGGGCCGAAACGCCAGGCTGGGGGATTCCCTGATCGATTACCTGCTTCAAAAAAGCGATCAGGAACTATTTTTAGAAATAAAAGGAGCAGTCATGCACGCCGGGGAACTCGCTCTTTATCCCGATGCTCCTTCCCTCCGAGGGAAAAAGCACATCCAGGCGCTTATGGATCATGCCAGAAAGGGTGGAGGAAGCGCCATGCTTTTTATCTCCTCTTTGCCTGAAGTTGGGGCTTTTTCTCCCCATGAAAAGGTCGACCCCCAGATTGCCTTACTTCTTCGCCAGGCTCAAAATCAGGGCGTGATCATCCGGGCTATAAACCTGGTCCTGGATTCCAGAAATTGGGAAGTACTGCTTTTGAACCCTGATCTCCGCGTTTGCCTTGGAAGTCAGGACTATTTTATGTGCTGAGCTCCTTGTTCCACCACGCCAGCCAGGTCTCCTTTATAAACCCAGCTCCGGATTCAAGGCCTTTCTTTATGAGAGACTCTTTCCCCTCCCGAGCTGGAAAGGAAATAGCGAAAATCACAATAATCATAGCCCTCCATGATGGTGTGCTTGCGCTCCAGTTTAATTTGGGGGTTAAAACCCTCAATCAGGGGAAAATCTCTCATACAGGAAAAAATTACTCCCCATTTTTTAAGCCCCAAGGACTCATAGAGTTCGGCATAAAGGCAGCGATGCACAAGAAAAGCGTATTCCTGATCAGTGTCCTTGAGCACCTCGATTTCCACTGCGCCGCTTTTTCTCCAGACATCCTGAGACTTTTTAAAATCCTCCAGGGAATTTCCTCCCACTTTTCCCCTGAGCTCTTCGCCCTGGGCTTTGGCAATTGTCTCGATCGTCCTCCTGATAATCTCCAGCACTTCCTTCTCAGGGTATCTTTGGCAGAGGGCTTCAATTATCGGACCCAGGATGCGCGCTTCGATTTCCCGTCTTAAAAGCACGGGGACCAGGTCTAATGTTAAGGAATCTTCATCTTTTATGTCCATTTTTTTCTCGTTTTTAGACTTTACAGAGTGATTAAATGTACTTTAACTCAAGGGAAGAGAATTTCGTAGAGTCTTACTCAAGCGATTTGGCTTGAGCCAGGAGGGAACTTGCTGCCCTGAAAGCCTATTCCCTGCACCCCTCATCCTTTACCGGCAATCTCACAGTAACGGTAGTCCCTTTTCCCTCTCCGCTTTGGAGCGCTATCGTTCCCCCGTGGGCCTCGATCAGGATCTTAGAGACGTAAAGTCCCAGACCGGTCCCGGGAATCACGGACTGCACGGCCTGCTTGGTGCGACTGAAGGGCTGAAAAAGATAGGGAATCTCCTCTTGGGGGATGCCCGGTCCGTGGTCCTGAACTTCCAGAATCACCTGACCTTCCTCACCGCGGGTCCTGACCTCCACAACTTCCCCGGGAGGGGAAAATTTTATGGCGTTGGTTAAAAGGTTGTGAAACACTCTGGTGATCGCTTCCTGGTCCAGGTCCAATTCCGGGAGGGACTTCAGGTCCAGTCTAATCTGGATGTTCTGTCTTTTTTCCAAGATCTCCAATTCTTCAAGCGCGGAAGTGATAAGGAAATTGAGATCGGTCTTTTTTAAACTGAGGTGCGTTCCCATAGTGGCGGTGCGCTGGCTATCAATTAAATTGTCCACAAGGTAGCGCAGCCGCAAAAGGTTCCGGGAAAAGGTTTCCTCCAGGGAGAAAAACTGCTTCAGGCGCTCCTCCGGTGGATAGGACTTCAAAAGCTCTAAATTTGCCCCCATCAGGAAAAGCGGGGTCTTGAGCTCGTGGCTCACGGAAAGCAGGAAATCCGCCCTGGCTCTTTCCACCTCCTTTTGCTTTTCCCTCCATTCGGTAACATCCCACAGTACCCCTATGACCCGTGTAGGTGCTCCATTCTCCTTGCGCATCACCTTTCCCCGTGCGCGGACGAAGCGCACGGTCCCATCGGGCCAGAGGACTCGGTACTCCTGGTCGAAGGGCTGGTCAAGCTGCCCCACATTGGCCATAAAGGCTCTGAGTCTCTCCCTGTCTTCCGGGTGAACCACCGAAAGGAATTCCTCCACCGTTCCCATGAATTTTTGGGGGTCAATCCCCAAGAGTTTAAAGGCCTCCTCGGTGAAAGCGAATCTGTTTAAGGCCAGATCTCTTTCCCACACGCCCATGCCGGCGGCTTCAAGGGCTAAATTAAGCTTGGTCTCCCTCTCTTTTAGCTCCTCTTCCGCCCTCCTCCTCTCGGTGATGTCTTCCCCGGAACTCAGGGTCCCGATGATGTTTCCGGTTTCGTCCCTGAGGAGGATGTTGTGCCAGGCCACGATCCTTTCTTCCCCATCTCTTGTCAGGACCGAATTCTCGTAATATTCAACAGGCTCTATTTCGCCCGAGACCAATTTTTGGAAAACTTCTTTGACCTGATTCCCGACCGGAGAGGGTAAGAAATGGTCAAACCAGTTCTTACCGACGATCTCCTGCTGTGGGTATCCCAGGATCTCGCATCCCTTTTGATTGATGAGGGTAACCTCCCCTTTTGTGTTTAGGACCACGAACATGACCCCCGCCACCTCCAGATATTTCTGGGCCCTTTCCTTCTCTTCCACCAACGCCTCCTCCGCCCTCTTCCTCTCCACGGTCCTCCAGACAGTTTCCATCAGGAGCCCGGTTTGTATGGCATCCATCTCCTGGTACTCGTTATCCTTGTTCGCCAGGGCTACAAGACACGCAATTTCCCCATTTCGAAAAACGGGAACCGCGAGCAGCCGATGGAGCTTAATATGCCCTTCTGGGTACCCCTTTTTTAGAGGATTAGGGGCTTGATAGTCATTGATGATAAGGGGCTTCCGCTGCCGGATGGCTTCCGCCCAGAGGCCGCCCGTTTCCAGATCGAAAGCGCTCAAAGGATTGGGGGTTCCGCATTCTTCTAAGGCAGCCTTAGAGAACAGGTTAACTTCCAAACGCTTTTTATCCTCATTGTAAGTACCTATAAATCCCACCTTGCTTCCTGTAAGCTCGATCGCCTTCTCCAGGGCAAAAGCGAGAAAATTCTTAAGATCCCTGGTCTCGGACTGGAGAATCTCAACCAGGATCCGGAGCCGAGCCTCGTTGAGGCGCAGGGTCTCCTCCGCTTTCTCCTTTTCGCTTTCCAGGTGTCTCCTTTGTTCTCTGATTGCCATAGCCCAGCCAGCCAGAGCGGTAGCCAGGGGATAGATGAGCATTACGGGGAGAGCAGCTTCACTGAAAAACCTAA
>JGI24721J26819_10004423_pt1 | contig 14557 bp, 12 predicted proteins | sample YelNatPaOPGAMG01_FD_26819 | JGI IMG/M metagenome (IMG submission 26819)
CCTTAACTCCAAGTGAAGCTTCTTCGCCTATGCCTTGTAGGCTTAGTGGCGGAGAAGCAGAGATTGGAGAATCTCCCGACTTTAGTCGTGGAGAATGTCAAATTCGCATAGAAAGGTTAGCTTTATATAGTTCTATAACAGTGTTATAACAGAATGAAAATACTTTTTGTAGAATCTGATAGCCTCATTGAGAAATTGGCAAAGGAAAAGTTAGTTCAGCATGAGTTACATTTTGAAAAAGCAACTGTAAACGAGGTTATTTCTGATTTTAGTAACGTTGAAGTTCTTTCTGTGTTTGTTCAAAGTAAAGTTTCTAAAGAAGTAATAGACAAGATGAAGAATCTAAAGCTAATTGTAACTAGGTCTACTGGCTTTGATCATATAGACGTTAACTATGCAAAGCAGAAGGGAATTTTAGTTTCTAACATTCCTGGATATGGTAGCGTTCCAGTTGCAGAACATGCATTTGCGCTTTTACTTTCTGGCTTAAGAAAAATAAGAGAAGCTAACAGAAGTGTGGTGAACGGTGAGTGGAGAATTAACGACTTTGAAGGAAAAACAGTACATGGAAAAACCTTTGGAGTTCTTGGAACTGGTAGTGTAGGACTAAACGTTTGCAAAATTGCAAAAGCTTTCGGAGCAAACGTAATTGCTTATGATGTTTTTAAAAGAGATGAGGACGCCATAGAAGTAGGTTTTAAGTATGTTTCACTTGAACAAATCATAGAAAATTCAGATATCATAGTGATTGCTTTACCTCTTACGAAAGATACTTATCACCTCATAGATGAGGAGCGTATAAGAAAGATGAAAGATGGAGTAACTATAATAAACATAGCTAGAGGTAGCATCATTGATCAAAATGCTTTATTAAATGCTTTAAAGTCAAAAAAAGTTGCGTTTGCTGGGTTAGATGTTTTAGAAGAAGAGCCTCCAAAAAAAGAAGAAATTGTAACGCTAGACAATGTTATTGTCACTCCACATATAGCTTGGAATACAGATTATTCAAAGCTGTTTATAGCTGAAAAAGCAGTTGAAACAATCGTTAAATTTTTAAATGGAGAATCTATAAACAACATAATCTAACAAACATTACTGTTGATAAACTAGCTTCTTAGCTTTTCTTTTAACTTTTGTGTCATTTCTTCAATTTCGTCATAAAATATCCATTCAATGTTTGGTGCTCCAAGCAGCATTCTGGATATTTGAGCGTCTCTTCTTGCTAGAACAATTATTCTCTTTCTTAGAGCTATTGCAAGCATTATTTCCATACCAACTCCATGACTCGGAGTTGAAACTTCAGCAACAATTATATCAGATGTCTTTACTCCACTTGTGTCTCTTTCATAAACGTAGTTAGGTGAGGCAGAAAAACCAGGATCTTCTGAAATTACCCACTCTGACGTTAGTTCATGTCCGCATTCTATGATCACATTCGAGATTGTTTTTGCTAGTTCTAGGTTTCTTCCTCCAATTATTGGCACAGAAAGATAAACCCTCATTGCCTATATGAAAAATAAAAAGCTATTTTAATCTTTACTATATAATAACTGAAAAGTTAGTTAACTTTTTCTTGCTTAAAAAATTAATGCTTAAAAATACTCATTTTTCTTCCTTATAGTTAAGAGATCTTGAGAATGAGTGAAACAGTAGTTGTTAGCAACATTTACAAGTCTTTTGGTAAGGTTGCGGCTGTTAATGGACTTAGCTTTGAAGTAAGGGAAGGTGAAATAGTTGGTCTACTCGGTCCAAACGGTGCTGGTAAAACAACAACAGTAAGGATAATTTCAACCTTAATCAAACCAGATAAAGGTGTGGTAACTGTTTCTGGTTTTAATGTTTTAACGAATCCAAAGGAAGTTAGAGATGAGATTGGAGTTGTTTTTGAAAATGCAAATTTGTACGAGAAATTAACTGTAGTTGATAACTTGCAGTTTTTTGGAGAGTTACATGGTCTTAGAGCCTTTGACTTAAAAAGAAAGATTTTTGAGATGCTTGAATTAGTAGGCCTGAAAGAAAAAGCAAAGGATAAGGTTGCAACCTTATCTAAAGGTATGAAACAAAAACTTAGCATCGCAATTGCTTTAGTACATAACCCAAAGGTTTTAATACTTGATGAACCCACTTCGGGCTTAGATGTTCCTAGCGCAAGATCGCTTAGAGATATGATTAAAAGAATTGTTAAAGAGGAGAAAAAGTCTGCTATTCTCTGTACTCACAATATGCTTGAGGCTCAGTACTTGTCAGATAGAATAGTTTTGATGAATAGAGGGCAAAAAGTTGCTGAAGGAACTCCGGAAGAGTTGGAAAAAATGTCTGGCGTCGAAAATTTAGAGGAAGTTTTTCTTCATTTGATAAAGGAGTGATAAAAAATGTTAGAAGGTCTTTGGCCCATAGTAAAAAAGGAAATTAAAGAAGTAACAAGAGATAGAAGAGCTCTAATTGGAGTAATTCTTGGTCCGCTATTCATAGTAGTCTTATCGTTTTTGCCAGTTCAGCTTGCAACAAGCAACGTAACAAAGCAAAGGATCCTAGTTGTTGATGAAGATAACTCAAACTATAGCAACCAGCTGATTACATTTATTAGACTAGTAAATAATTCTGAAGTCATTAAAGAAAGTAGTATCCCAAAAGATATAAATTCTTCTTTAAAAGATGGCGTCTTTGATCTAGCTATAATCATACCAAAAGGATTTGGCTATAATATATCAAATGGTGGGGCATCTTCAGTATTTTTAATGTTCGATGCATCTTCTGTGAAAACCATAGCTTCAATACAACCTTATCAACTCGTTATCGAACAATTTTCTAACTTTATACTCTCGCAAAGGCTTGAGAATCTTAACTTGAATATGTCTTTTGTGAGACCAATAGTTACCATTCCAATAGCTGCCAACTTACAAGGTACAAGTTCCTCTTTATCTTTGTCATACGTTTACTTTTATTTGCCTTTTTCGTTGATTATTGCAGGAATGAGTTTCAGTACAGGTATTGCATTAGAAAAGACCGTTGGAGAAAAAGAAAAGGGTACTTTCGAGCTTTTGCTTTCAAATGCACCTAGTAGGTCCGCAGTTTTGCTAGGTAAGGTAATATCAATTTCTTTTGGTTCATTGCTAAGCATGCTTGCAGGAATTGTTGCATTACTGCTAATAAGAGGAATGAGTGTTGAGCTTAACCTTGGTCTTTTTAGTACAGATGCTCAATTTAACTTACCTTCTTCAATTGAATTGGCTTTAGTAGTTTTTTCTGTATTTTTGGCTTCGATGCTGATGGCATTCGTTTATTTGGCTATTGGTCTTTTTTCAAAGTCAGTAAAGGAAGCTCAAACTTACTCAATAATTCCNAGCTTACTTTTTACTTTACCAATGGCCTTTGCCTGGTTTTTACCNGTTTCACTAACAAGATACTTTAAGTTTTTGCCTGTTTTTGGCTCTCTCTTTGGTTCTATTTCATTTCTCGTTACTTCTGACTTCGTCGAAATAATTGTGCCAAACTTAGTAAACTTTATTTTCTTAATATTCCTGTACGAAATAAACTTAAAGCTTATTGGAAGTGAAAAAATAATAACGGCAAGAGCCTAATCAAAAGCTAAGTAAAACCGTTTCTAGGATTAAGGCGACTGTAGCTAAAGCAAAGGTAGCGTCAATTTTTCTATCTTTGTTTAATCCTAGTAGGTCGCAGAGTAGTAACGACAAGGCGATCACTGCCAACGACCAGTAAAGCTTTAATGCAAGAGAAGTTAACACTAACCAAAGTATTACAACGCTTGCTATTATTTCTTTTATTTTTTTGCTTCTTTCCTTTCCAATTACAACAGCAGTAGTTTTTATATTTGCTAAGAGGTCAAAGTCATAATCTTCTATATGGTTCCTTAGTTCTAGGAAAATAGAATACAAAAAGAAAGACAAGCTAAGACTTAAGCTCAATACATTTAAACTACCAAAGACAAGGGCACCTAGTAGAAAAGGTAATACTCCAAAGAAGGTTCCATGGGCTACTAGGTCGGCTATTGGTCTTCCCTTTAATCTAAAGGGAGGTGCAGAGTACATTGTACTTAAAGCATAAGCAAAAGCATATACTAAGAGGTACTTTATTCCAAAAACAATAAGAGAAGCAGGCAATGAAACTATCGGCATTAAAATGCTTAACGCTAAAGCCTCAATTTCTGCTATCTTTCCGCTTGCCACTGGATTTTTACTTAAGGCAACTTCATCCAAAGAATCAACATGTTTATCAAAAATGTTGTTTATGCTAAAAGAAAAAGCTAAGTAGGAACAAATTAGTGCAATGAAAAGTATATACCGTAATGGATTGAACTTAGAAAATTCAAAAGTGGCAAAGGATCCAATGACTGAAACGAATAAGTACGCCTTCCAATCGAGAATTCTGAAGTTTATCAGGTGGATGTTAACTCTATAACTAAAGTCCCTTATAATTTTAGAAATCAATCTCACCTTTCACCCCTAAGGTGCTCGTCATAAGCTCTGAAAACTGTCGTAGCAGTCTGTAAGTTGCATATTTCTTTATTATCGGGTCAGTTAAAGTTGAAATATAGCTAGAGCATGTAACGATGTAGCTTCTCAACTTTTCTGAAAGGTTTCCAATATCTCTTGCTGTTTCTTCATTTATCTTTATATTATCAAAGGCTTCAAGTACTTTTTCATCTACAACGATTAAATTTCTTTGTTTGTGTCTTGGATCCTTTTTAATTCTCACCAATCCTTCTTCGCTTAACTTTCTTATCTCTTCAATGAGCTTTACTTTGGAAACTCTTCCTCTTAGCATTCTAGAAAGTTCATTGACGCCTAGGCCCCTTCTTACGCTTGCAATCGTGTCTAGTATTAGAAAATCAAGCCGCCACTTGTTTTCCATGGTCAGTATAGAAGTAAACTAGTTTATTAATTTACCGGTATTATATTTTTGCTGATATAAAATAAAGGACGATTCGTATGCAAAGTTTAAATTAGCAGATTTCTTAACCCAAAGTTATGGAAAAAGGCCAAAATTCATCTACAAAAGTTTATTTGGCTATTGCTTTACTAGTTATACTTACAATTTCTTCACTTGGATTAACGACGTTCCTTTACTTCGACTTTTCTCAAAAAGTAAGTCAATTGTCTTCAGAAAATTCTCAACTTAAGAATGAACTAAGTTTAGTAAAGTCACAAGTTAGTTCGTTGAGCATCATCGATAGAGGCTTTGTCTTCTCTTAACGTTTCTGGAGCAAGTATATCTTTATCAAAAATTTATCAACAGGCTAAAAATTCAGTAGTTGTTGTACAAGGTACTTTAGTTCAGAAAGTATATACTTTCTTTGGTCCAGTCATTCAATACTCCACAGTTCTTGGGTCTGGCTTCGTTATAAACTACTCTGGAAGTTTTTATGTTATCACAAACTTTCATGTCGTAGATTCTGCTTACAACATATCGGTTACTTTTTGGGACGGTGACGCTTATCCTGCCAAAGTTATTGGTAGCGACCCTTACAGTGACCTAGCAGTTCTTGCAGTAAATGCCTCAAGGAACGAGTTTTATCCTCTAAGCATAGCAAGCTCTTCGACATTAAAGGTTGGAGATTTAGCTATCGCTATTGGGAATCCTTTTGGGCTGTCTGGTTCTATGACCTTTGGAATAGTTAGTCAACTTGGAAGAACTTTATCTGAATCTTCTACAGGTAGCTACCTGATTGCTGATGTCGTCCAAATAAGCACTCCAATAAATCCTGGAAACTCAGGAGGTCCATTACTTAATGTTTTTGGACAAGTTGTCGGCATAACGACTGCAATCGTAAGCGGCTCTCAGGGTGTTGGTTTTGCAGTTCCTTCTGATACGTTACTTAGAGAACTTCCAGACTTGATAAATACTGGTCGCTACAACAAGCATCCATGGGTGGGAATTGCTGGAGTAGACATGAACTACGATATAGCAAAGTACATTGGTTGTAACTATACTTATGGATTCCTAATAGTTAGTGTGATTAAAGGAAGTCCTGCAGAAAAAGTAGGCTTAAGAGGTGGAAACAAGCAAGTTACAATATCTGGAGAACAACTTACAGTTGGAGGTGATTTAATAATAGCAATAGATGGACATAAGATAAGAAATGTTGACGAGTTTGTTTCCTATCTAGAAAGAAATACACAACCTGGTCAAGAAATAACTCTTACAATAGTAAGAGAAAATCAGGTTATGAATGTTTCCTTAACTCTTGGCTCAAGGCCTTAGGATTAGTGAACTACCACGTCTGTGAAGACGTTACGTCTCACTCAAATGATTTCTTGCTTCTTCTAGGAAACTTACTATACACTACTTCTTCCGAAAATGGAAAGCACAGCAAAATTTCCTGTCTGCAGGCTCTAAGACTATTTAGAGAAGTGTTGTAGTCCCTATCAACTGTCCGACCACATTTAGTACAGGAGAAGGCACAGTCAGCTAAAGTCAAATCTCCCACTACGTAGCCACGTCTTACATACATCCTAGAAGTATTTCTAGGGTTAGCCTTCATCACCTCCTTACTGCTCTCACAACCTTGTAGGAGAAGTGATGAAGAAATAGAGAAAACCTGGTGCGTAAAGTATGTTTCTTCAAGGTCTTATTGTCATTCTTCTCTACCATGTTCTTAACATCTAAAGCCTTCTACGTATATCTTGTAATGTCTATGTTATCACTTTTTATCGAAGTTATCCTTTTCCTTAGCTTTCTACATAGTTTTTCAGCACTTCGGGAACTTCTGTCCCTTAACTCCATTAAGTTAAAAGTTTAAGAATGGCTTATAAGTTTCCTTGTAGATTTCTCCAGACGTAAGCTTCTTTACGTCTCTTCTATACTTTATCGCGTCTCCTATGCTATTTTCTCCATGAAGTTTCTTCCATTCCTCTATACTATATGAAAACTTCTTCTGTACGACATCTCTGTATACGTCTGGGAACACGTTAAACGTACAAAACGGAGCCACTCTTCCATCTGGCATTACGTAATGAATTCCGCACCTCATTACTCTTTGCACATCGTAGTTGTATGGATCTTGGAAGTGCATCATGCCAAGGTAGAGGAAGTTCATATGAAAACTGTAAATTGCTTCGTTGTGTTTCTTTGCTATAAACATGTTGTACAATTGCTTTGAAAAACTGAACGTTTTTGGTTCTTTCTTTATGAAGCTCTTAAACTTCACTATGGCTTCGGCTATCACTAACTTTTTGTTCTTCCCCTTCTTTATTTCTTCAGTTTCCTTTTTTAAGTACTCTAAGAGTGCATCAACGTCAACAAATTCATTTATTGGCGCAAACTTAACTTCTTTTCCACTTTTGTCAACATAAGCATAAGTTGCCATACCACAAGCAGGATGTATTGTCCAATGTTGTTGCTCTTCTCCAGTGAACGCTTCTATAAAGTTGGTGAATATGTCAACTACGGGCGTTGGATACCAAGAGTCATGAGTTATTTGGCCATCAGTTTGTTCTTCTATTAGTTTTATTACCTCTGGTATTGTAATTCTTTGCTTTTCTATTTCATTCCTTGGCATTACTCCAACAAACGAAACTGGCTGAAAGTTAACTCCTCTTACTATATCGTTGTTTAGGGCAGCAAACTTAACTATTTTTCCAATTTCATGAGTGTTCCATCCTCTTATTACAGTTGGAACTAAAACTACACTAGTTATTTTTGCTTTTCTAAATGCATCAAGTATGTATGGAATTTCCCAATGGTTCTTAAAGTTAATTTTTGGGTCAATACCATCGAAGCTTAAGTATATTGTACTTACTCCAGCTTCTTTAATTTTCTTTGCAAGTTCCACTCCTCCTTCTTGAGCAAACTTTATCCCATTTGTGTTTAACTGAACGTGATAAAATCCTTCTTCCTTTGCAATTCTTAGGAGGTCTACGATGTCTTCTCTAACTAGAGGCTCTCCCCCAGTAAGCTGAATTGCCATCGAGTAAATTGGAGCTTGTTTCCTAAGTTGCTTAAGCATCTGNCTGTACTCTTCTTGGGTGGGTTCATAAACATAGTTTGCTTTTTCTGCATAAAAGAAGCAATAAAAGCAGCTTAAGTCGCACCTGTTAGTAACAACTATATTTCCAAGTATCGTATTGTCTTGATGTAATGGACAAATACCACAAGAAAATGGACATGGTAGTTTAAGGTCAGTGTAGACTACTTTTGGTTTTCTTGGGGCTGCTTCAAATTTCATAGCTCTATAGTACATTTCTGCATCTCCCCAGTAAAGTTGCTCAAATTCTCCATGCTCTTCGCAGACCTTTCTCATCCATATTTTTCCGTCTCTTTCAAATACTACAGTAGGAAGAAGCTTATAGCAAACTGGACAAACTGACAATGTGTCTCTTACATGCTTCTCATTTTCTCTTAAAGTAGGCTTTATTTTTCCAACTTTACCAACCTGTTTCTCTTGTTCTCCTTTTAGTATACTCGTTCCTTTTCACCTCAAAACCTAACTTTTGCAAATTTCTTGTATATAAATTTTGTGATGATATAATAAAAAATCATTTTTTAAGAAATAAAATAAGTGTTCTAAAGCTAAAAAGAACTGTTCTTTTTATTACAGTTCTAGTTTCATGTCGTTGTTCTTTTAAAGTTAAAATAACAAGCTTATAAGGTAGTTTTATCTTCTCCTCTGGCGAGAAAAATGATCAAGCTAAGTAGAAAACAAGCTTTGTCTCTTGCAATACTAGTTATACTTTTGTTAGCTTCAATTCTTTATCTTAACTTTACCCAACAAAAACTAGAAAGTAGTTTGATAGTTTATGGTCCCGAAGGCGATGAATACTTTGCAAAAGCATTAATTTCTGCTTTTCAAAAAAGATTTGGAGTTAACGTTACTTATGTACACTATGGAATGGGTGCTGTTGATATCTGCAATAAACTAATTTCAGAAAAGAATGCTCCTCAAGCTGATGTAATACTTGGCATACCTGACTTTTACAGTAAAGTAGTTGTTAACTCTGGAGTATTGGATACTTTTATTCCAAATAATCTTTCGTTAATTCCAAAGGCTGAAGTTTTTGACCCTACAGGGCATGTTTTTCCTTTAGACAAGGGATACATCCTAATAACTTATAACTCAACAATTATAAAAGAAAAGAATTTACCAGTACCAAGCACTCTAGACGACCTACTTAATCCTGCTTACAAAGGTTTAGTATTTTACCAAGACCCAACTTCAAGTGGAACTGGCCTTGCATTCTTAGTATGGGTTCTTTCAACAAAAGGTGAAACTGAAGGATTTAACTTCTTAAAAGCTTTAGAAAGCAACATAAAGTTTCATCCACCTGGTTGGACTAGCTCAATAAATGCATTAAAAATGGGAGAAATTGCAATAGGTAGCATGTATAGTACAGACGTTGGCTATAGTGAAGTTCCAAACTTAACGACAACAGCAGAAGTTGGATTTGTCTACAGAGAAGGCATTGCACTTGTAAAAGGAGCTAAGCACCCAAATGCNGCTAAAAAGTTCATAGAATTTGCGCTAAGCAACGAAGGTCAAAACTTAGTAGCCCCATACAACTATATGTATCCTGTTAATCCAAATGCCTCTTACAGCGACATTGCCTACGCTCCAATTCCAAAAGAAGTAGTTACATTTAATACGTCTTTATCTGGAAATGTAACTCAGTGGCTAGAGCTATGGCGAAGAGAAGTAAAGTCACAGTAGAAAGCTTAGCTTTAATTTTTTCTTTGGTGGCTCTTATCTTCCTTTATTTTTATCCAATTTTTCTCTTATTTTTCAATGTAAAACTAAATGAAGTTTTCTTAATAATTTTTGATCCATATATTCAAAGGCTTTTTCTTGGAACTCTTATCCAAGCTATACTTTCAACCATTCCATCAGTCTTACTTTCAATCCCAGTTGCCTTTTTCCTTTCTAGGTATGACTTTAGATTTTCTAAAGAGCTAAGCTACTTGCTGTTAACTCCATTTTTCGTACCTTCCTTTGCAACAGCAGAAGCCTTTATAATTCTCTTCGGAAACAATGGATTTTTCAACTTCATAGTTAAACTTATTCTTGGAAAAAGTGCAAATTTTCAAATTCTGTATTCTATGAATGCTGTTATTTTAGCGCACATCTTTTACTACTTGCCTCTGTCCTCCTTAATTTTGCAACAAGGATTTTCTTCTGTTAACAAAGACTTAGAAGAAGTTGCATGTCTTGCTTCTGCGAACTGGCTTTTAATGGCAAAGACCGTGTATATCCCACAAGTTTTACCTTCATTTACTGCAGCACTTGCGTTGGTGTTCGTTTTTTCATTCATAAGCTACTCAACACCTCTTTTACTAGGCGGAAAATTTACAACAGTTGAAGTAGAAATATTTAGTACGAGAACGCAAAGTTCTTCTTTAACCTTAGCCTTTCTTCAGGCTTTAGTTACGATATTCTTTGCACTCATACTAGTAGTTTACAGAGAAAAGTCCTACGTTAGAAGTTTATCTTACAGAAAGGTTGAAAAAAAGAAGATTTCTTTTTCGAACTTGTCGCCATTTGAACTTTTGTTGTTCATAGTTTTTGTGACTGTTGTTTTTCTTGAGCTTCTTCCGGTTTACGTCGTAATTGTTCAAGCATTTTCTAGAGTTCCAGTATTTATCTTCCCTACCGAGGTTTCTCTTGAGAACTTCTTGAAGTTGTTTAGTTTTGACTTTGGGTTTGGGTTAAGCTTCATAAAAGTTCTACTCTATAGCTTGTCGATAGCTTTTCTAGTTTCTTTTACGTCAACTTTTCTAAGTTTACTTTTTGTTTTTTCTTACATTAGAACTGAAAGACTTAGAAGATTTTTTAGTCCATTCTTTTTCTTTCCTCTTTCGATGTCGCAAGCTTCTCTTGCAATGAGTTTAATGGTTGCATACGGCTTAAGTTCTTTAAAGCTTTATGGTACTTGGTACTTGATAGCAATTGGTCAAATTTCTGTCATAGTTCCCATTACTGTTAGAATAATCGAAGTCTCTTGGCTGAAGATAAGCAACGAAGTTTACGAAGCTTCTATGACCTCTGGAGCTTCTCGCCTTTTTTGTTTCTTAAGTTTAGAACTGCCGCAGGTTTATCCTTCGTTAGCTTCCTCTTTCTTACTTTCCTTTGCCTCTTCGTTAAGTGAGTTTACTTTTTCAAACTTCTTTAGCACTTTTAACGTTATGACCTTGCCTGCAGCAGTTTACGAGCTAATTGCATCAAGAAACTTGGGCTTAGCTTCTTCTCTAACTTCGTTAATCGTGGTTTCTGTAATGGTTGCTGAACTCTTCGTCTCAAAAGTATTAGGAACTGAACTTAGGGTGATTTAAATGAAAGTTAAAGTTGTTAACCTAAAGAAATCTTATGGTAATGTTAAGGTTCTTGATGGTGTAAGTTTTGAAGTTCCAAGTGGAAAGTTGTTGGCTTTACTTGGTCCAAGCGGCAGCGGTAAGACAACAACTCTAAGAATAATAGCAGGCCTAACGAAACAGGACTCTGGCGATGTTTACTTTGACGATGAGAATGTCAACAATCTTCCTCCACAAAAAAGAAACGTAGGAATGGTCTTTCAAAACCTTGCTCTTTTTCCAAACTTAACTGTAAAAGAGAACATCGCCTATCCTCTAGTTGCAAGGAACGTACCAAGAGAAAAAATTGAGTCAAGAGTAAACGAAATAGTAAACATGCTAGAGCTAAATGGCCTAGAAGATAGGTTGCCTTCTCAGATAAGTGGTGGTCAGCAGCAGAGAGTTGCTATAGGAAGAGCAATAGCTCCAAACGTTAAACTGTTACTTTTAGATGAACCCTTTACCTCATTAGATTTGCCTTTAAAGGATGAACTAATTGACTTATTGAAGGAGATTCAAAGAAAACTAGGTACAACAACAATCTATGTTACGCACGACGAATATGAAGCTGCATCGCTAAGTGATTATATCGCTACTTTACTAGAGGGTAAAATTGACTGCTTTGGCGAAACTTTTTCTGTGCTTTCTAAGCCTTGTTCTGAAAAATCAGCGAAGTTGCTTGGAGTAAGCAATATGGTAACTGCAAAAGTTGTTGGGTTTGAGAATGAGTACTTGATCTTAAAGGTAGGCGATTATACGTTCAAAGCTAAGGCAGATGAAAAAATAATAAATACGAAAGAAGTTAAAGTATTAATTAGAGCAAACAACCTTGAACTTTCTTCAGAGAGTGGCTTCAATGCTACAGTAGAAGCTGTAAACTTAGTTAAAGACTACGTTCAACTTAAAGCAAAAGTAAATTCAAACTTCGTTAAGATATATTTAGAGCATATTGACAAGTTTCATGAACTAAAAAAGCTTGTTGGAAGACAAGTTAAGTTAAAAATTAAAAATGAAAATTTAGTTTCATTAGTAGAGTTTATCTAAGAACAATAGCTCTATCAAAAGAAAAAATAAACTTCAGTATAAAACTCGTCGCTTTATTTTTACTTCCATGAAAATTTGCTAAGTCTCATGAAGAAGGTTTATTTCGAGCGGTAGGTGTTCTCTGTACTAAAGTTTTTCAAAAACGCACTTATAATTAAGTATCTTTTAAAATTATATTTAAGCTTTACCAAAAGATTTTTATACTTATGAAATACTAATAATTCTTCGAGTGAAAAATGAGCGAAACAAAGACTGTTGAAAAGGTAGTTAAACCATCAGGACTAAAAACTTGGGTAATAATAGCTGCCATAGTAATACCACCAGTAGGCTACTTCTTAAACTTAGTAATGCAAGGATTTGGAGCTTGGTGGAACTATCCGCTAATCTTTCCACTACCTTGGTTCTGGATGTTGCTCGTAGTTTTCGTCCTAGGAAAACTCTCGCCAAAACTAAAATTGACTCCTCAAGAGCTTACACTGCTTTTCGTAATTTGCTTTATAACAGCAGGTGGAATGTACGCTGCGTATGGCTTTGGTTATTGGACAACAACTCCTCTTCCACACTGGAATATTGGCTTTGCTACTTCAGGTTTAGCCAGTGATGAATACCATGACGTTTTTTACAAGAATCTTCCTTCTTTTCTTGCACCTAAAGATCCTGCAGTAATACATTCATTCTGGTATGGTGGCTCCTTCGACTTAGGACCATGGCTAGTTCCAATATTGTTCTGGATAGTTTGGGGTATAGCTGAGTTCGTTGGTATGGCAATATGGGGTTACTTCCTTAGAAAGCCTTTAGTTGAAATTGAAAGGTTACCTTTCCCTGGAATAGCTCCGCATGTTTACTTAATGAAATACTATACTCAAGAAGAATCTGGTACTCCCATTCTCTTTAACTTTAGGCTTCAGTTAACGAAACTGTTTTGGTTAGGATTCGTAGTTGGTATGATACTTGCAATACCTGGCCAATTGATAAACTTTTGGCCCTTAGCTTTTGGAGGTAATGCACTAACTAACTGGCCCGTGAATCTAATATCTATAACTCAAGGTCCACTACCTGGTGCCTTAACTTCTGGAAACCTTTACGTTACTGATGTCTTTGTAGCGCAATTTATACCCTTAGATGCGCTAGCTACAGCAGTTCTTTACTGGTTTGTCTTTGGAGTAATTTACCAAACAGTAGCAGTCAGAGCTGGTTGGGCTCCATTCACACCTGGAGCAGGTAACGAAGGCGATTATCCTTGGTCATTAGGGCCATTTAAGTGGATGCAGTTTTCCTGGATAGGCGTCTCTCTAGGATTAGCAGCTGTTGTAGTGATAAAGTACAGAAATCACATCATCGACATATTCAAAAAAGGCTTAACTGGTGAAAAAGCAGAAGACGATGGCGTTTCGTATCAACTCTTAGCATATGGTGCAATAGGTACTTATCTCCTTCAAGTAATTCTTTTTGCAATTACAGGTTCTCCAATAATAATGGCAATACTAGTTCCTGCATTCTTCATTTTCTACATGTATGGTTGGACAAGAATGATGGGAGAAGTTGAAGAGTTCATGCCAAGCGTGGATACATATTCATACTTAGTTTTCGATACTGGAACTTTCCTCGGTCAATGGGGTCCAAGACCATCTCCAGGAGCTTTTAACACCATTCTAATGTACTATAGTTATGGAACTGGAGTACGAATGAGCTCTATGGCAATGCATCATGGCTTTAAGTCTTATAAAATGGCTCAAGAAATGAATACTTCAGGAAAAGATGTCTTATACATAACTATAATTTCATTACTGTCAACTATAGTTGCAGTTTACTTTATATGGCCATGGTTTATGACAAGGTTTGGAGGGTATTCAAGAATTAACTCAATAGCTTATAATGATTGGAGTCTTCCAGGTATATACAATTGGACTTATGGAACTCCTCCTGCTCTTACAGTAACAGAAACTTGGACTTACGCTATACTCGGTATAATTGCCACTTACTTAATCTATTTCTTAAGAGCTCGCTATGCGTGGTTCTTTATAAATCCGATAGGTATGTTAATGCTTCCGGATGGTTGGTGGCCAACTTGGCTGGTAGCTTTTATTATAAAATATGCTGTACTAAAGTTCGGTGGTTCAAGAGTATTTGAAGAAAAGTGGTTGCCAATAGCCACGGGTGTTTGCATAGGCTTTGGTGGCTTAGTACTTTTCGGTTCCCTAATAACCTTCTTTGG
>JGI24721J26819_10004452_pt1 | contig 14488 bp, 9 predicted proteins | sample YelNatPaOPGAMG01_FD_26819 | JGI IMG/M metagenome (IMG submission 26819)
CTCGCAACGGATCTTGGAACCGCTTTCCAGCTATTAGGCCGAGCACGTGAGCCCCATCATACATGATCGACGTACCGACAGAATGAAAAAGAGACTCCAACTCCTTAACAGGATGCGGGAAGAGAAACACGGATGCACCAAAGATCGCCAACTTTGGCGCCCTATTCTCTTTCTTAAGTTTCTCAACCTTATTGATCGTCGCATCCACATTGATGTTCATGTTCTCTTGGTCAAAAGGAAAATATTCAACTTTCAGTCCACGAACTACACCCGCGGTCCCGCCAATCTCGCTCTTACCATAGGATATGTGACCTCCGTTGGGGATAGAAAGAGCCATAACCGTATCCCCCGGTTGCGTAAGCGCAGTGTAAGCTACAAGATTAGAATTTACCCCAGAGACGGGCCTCACATCCACAAATTCTGCATCAAACAGCTTCCTAGCTAATCGCATTGCTATCCTTTCTACCTCGTCTATGTATACACACCCCGCGTAAACGCGTTCTCCAGGCCACCCTTCGGCATACCTACAACCGAAGTCTGAGACGATAGCCTCCTTAACGGCCGCGCTGACTATATTTTCTGAGGCAACGAGAGGAAGGCTCTCTGAAAACCATTTGTGATGAGATCGCAAGAGATCGAATACAGCATCATAGTCATCTCGGCCAGATTCCATATTCATATCGAAATCCTTTCGTACACCTGCCCTTTAAAGATATTCTATCGTCTTCATTCCTTTCAACCTCTTCCTTTACTCACGTGCTCTTTTTCATTCAGAAGAACGCATCCGGGTTAACTAATGCGAAGGCGGGACTTGGTTCGCCTGTCGAATATGTAGATTGGCATAATGCACCGAACGTCCATGAGACTGGTAACTGATGACACACAGATAATATCATAACCAGATAAGTCACCCATGACTTCGTTCCGGTCTGAGCAAGATATAAGAAGTGGGCTAAACCAGATATGCTAGGCCGAAGATAGACATGAGTTCCAAGAAACAAAAAGACAAAGCCCCTTTGCCCGCCTCGAGTGCTGGGCTTCTGCGATTCTTCGAAGATGACACTCCAGGCGTCAAGATGAATCCAGAAGTAATAGTGGGGATCGGGGTATCCCTGATCGTGGCATCCATATTGCTCCTTGCGTTTTTGAAATGATTCAAGGTTAATAACGACCAGAGCATTTGCATATTGACGATGGGTGTCCTGTGTTATTGGAGACCGCCTCAGCCAACCTTTCAAAGAGATTCAAGCTCCTTTTCGTCCTCCCTAGATCCACAAAGGCGCTAGTCGGCGCGTACCTAGCAGTTAGCTTTGCGGTCGTCGCTCTTTACGAATCGTCCTTTGGTTTCGCTCTGCCCACCTCTCTTCTTACCATTGGATCTATAGCCGTCCTTCAAGTGGCTGTTCTGAAAATAATCCACGTTTCGTCCTATCATCTATCAACATTTGCTACTCTTCGCAGGGTAGCAGCCAGCCTTACCATCATCAATATGACGACGCTAGTCCTTTCATCGATATCACTTAGTTTGAAAGGCTTCTCGCCTCATGTAGCTGGTATCATTCTGGTGTTCGTTTCGTTCATTTCACTCGCTCTCGGCATCTTCATCTTCTGGCCCGTATTCACAGACTACTTGCACACGTCTCTCGCAATATCTATTGTTAACGTCTTGCCCTTATGGCTAATGTTGCTGTTCCACTCAAACCACCAGACTTCGGGCTTACTCTTGCCCAGCCTTTTGGGATCGCTTTTCCTAGGTCTGATGACCACCTTCCTGGCATTCATAGACACCATCAGCAAGAGACTCATAGGGTTAAGTACATTCAAATTGTTGAAAGCGTTCCTCGACTCTTGGATCAACCTTAACTCTACCCAGATAGAGAAAATCCTCACCAGTTTCACGGAGGACTCTGCAACTCTTACTTACATTCTACAGTTTGTGGCTGATGATGGAAAGAAGCCGACAGTGGTCGTGCCAGAAGTTCACCCCGGGCCATTCGCACCGGTGGGAAGCTTCGATCTGCCCGGAAAGATACACTGGTACTTGCAATCCAAGGTCCAAGAAAGCCCCATGGTCTTGCATGGCGTAGTCGACCATTCGTATAACTTGGTCACATCCCAAGATGTGGAAAATTATCTGTCACAACTTGCTACGCCATCGAATGAAGGGATCAGCATAAACAAGATATCAGAGCCGGTTATGGTTACTTCTGGTAAGGCAGTCGTCTCCGGCTTACGCCTAGGAGACTCCATCTTGATCTTCATATCTGTACCAACGGGATGTGAAGACTACCCCCCTAGTTTCCGAGAAACCGCCAAGAACATATGCGCCGGAGCCGGCTACACTAAGGCCATCCTCGTGGACGCCCACAATGCCATCGGTGAGGAGCCTTCGGCCCAGCTGCAGACGGATGCCATGGAAGGAATAAGGCAAGTGGCGATGCAGCTGTTTACAGCCCCATCATTTGAGTTTCGCGTAGGATATGCGTCCAAACGTTATGCTCCCTCATTTACCGGCAATTCTGATATGGGTGTTGGGGGCCTAAGCTGCCTTATGATAAGCGTGAACGGCGTCGAATACAGCCTCGTTTCTGCCGATGCCAATAACTGCATAGTAGGGCTACGTCACAAGGTCGCTGTCGTAGCTTCCCAAGAGTCTACGAAGCTCCTCGAGTTTTGCACATCAGACTCCCACTTCAACGCAGCAAGGATTAGAAACAGAAGGGGCTACTTGGTGCTAGGCGAATCAACACCCTCCGAAAGGATACTGAACGACATTCAAGCTTTGATCAGGCAGGCCAAGACCTCATTAACTAAATCCACGTTGAATCTCCACCAACGCGTCTTACGTGTAAAGTTGCCGAAGCGAGACATGCTACTGACGATGGAAAAGGTTCTATCGCAAGCCCTAGAGGCAACAAGAAGTGGCCTCTTGATCTTATTCACAATCTTGATGTTGGAATGGTTCGTATTACTATGGTCAGTCTAGCTATCCCTCGGCACCGAAAATAAGTTAATATAACGAACGAGCAACTTCTCCCAACAGAAGCAATTCCTTGCCAGGCGATAGGCTGGAACGGATAATCCAAGAAATATTGAGACGCAGGGGCGATCTGACGCGGCAGGCCATCCTCCAACTAATCACCGAAAAGAAGAAGACCGTCGGAGCCGGATTCCTAACCGATATAGGCGCCGCTTACTTGGTGGTAAATGACCTTAGCCTAGAGCTGTCTGATTCGGGTTTCAATGATTTTGTGTTGAAGGAATTGAGCCCCAACATGTCTGCTATTAATATCCAAGCGTTTTTCTTGTCCACTGGAAAGCTCAGAAACTTCATAAAGAAAGATAGAACGGAAGGAGTTTACCGTTCAGCATTCTTATTCGATGAAGGCATTGTTGTTAGGCTCCTGTTATGGAACTCCATCGCTAGAGAGGATCCGTTTTCTACATTCGCCCCTGGCGAGCCTGTGAGAGTTTCTAATGTGTCTACTAGATTGANCAGGGATAACATCCTAGAGATCCACGCCGGCCCTAAGACCAAGGTAGAAAGGCTCGAGCCCAGCATTTACGGGAACAAGTCACTTGATGTCGTAACTGTATCGCCTTCTACAATAACATATCAAAAGAGAGGCCTGGTTGTTAAAGGGTTCGTCGTCAGCGAGCCCCGGCTAATTTCCTTTCAAAGGAACGACAACACCACAGGTAGGGCGCTCCAGTTCAGTATCGCCGATTCGATGGGTTCACGCTCGCCGTTACGAGTAGTGATTTGGTCACACAACCAAGCGTATGAATCCTTGATCAGAAGTGGCATGGAGATAAGGCTTGTGAACTTGGACTCAAGAGCTCAGCCTTCTGGACTGATTGAATTACATGGTTCGGAGGATACCCAAGTTGAAATCTTAGCGCAGCACCAAGAAACGACCATCCCCGAGCCTCAAAGCAAACCATTTGTCATAATATCTATAGGCCATGCCTTGCAAGTGGATCACAAGCTTAGGCGAACTGCGCTCTTGGGCCAAGGCGGTAGGTCGTACACCCTTACCATCACAGGTCTAGGCGTTAATCTGCTTGATAGCTTTAAGGTAGGCGACTTGGTCGTTTTTGACGATCTTAGCATTAAGGGTAACGAAATATTTCTCCCAGATACTTCTGGTCATATTATGCACCTTAAAGGCGAATCACATCAAGAACTAGAAGGGTTCAAGTTTACCGTCCAAGACATTCCTAAAGTCAAAGCCGCAGGCATAGTGGAGGTGGTAGTGCTGGCGAAACCAACGTTGAAGGACATCCGTAGAAAGGAAGGCACACCGGTCCTTATGGGAGAAGTTCTGGTTGGAGATGAAACTGGTGAGACACGTCTGGTAGCGTGGAGGGAACTCTCCAATGCATTCGACGGCCTCCTTCCTGGCGCTAGGCTATTGATCTATGGTGCAGTCCCCAGGTCGGACGGCAGGGGCAATCCCTTCCTTGAAATAAGGGACTTCTCCTTTATAGAACGCATACAAAGCTAGGCTCTCCAATATTGCCTATACAACAAGTAATTTCGTTCCGCAAAATACAGGTTTAAATACAGATCGAATTCAGTCAAAGACCGCTGCAGGATCCTCGCGGCCGTCTGCTCCCCAACCCCATAACACGCTAACGCTATTGCAGCCTTCTTACCGAACGATAAAAATAAGGAGGCCGACTTCCAGGCCTTCCTGAATGCCACTTCCTCCTCCTTTGTAAGCGGTCTATGTTCAACTTTCTTCCTTGTTGTTTTCTCGATTTCGTTATTGAATGGAGAAACGAGTGCAACCATCTTGGAGTGACATAATGGACATTTTATCGCATCTGGAGTATCGTAAACCTTGAAGATCCGCATCCATTTTCCGCAGGTTAAGCATAATGTCTTTACATGACGTCTAGCTAGTCTTTCCTTTAAGTCCTCAACAGCCTGATGAAGACCCCCCACCCCTAGGAATGCCGCCTCTTCCACCATCCTTGAAGCAACTTGGGAACACGTTTCTAGTTGTCTTGTATGGACCCCGATCTGCCCAAACAAGATAGATCGAAGTACCTCTTCTGTTCCTTCAATATCGTATTTCCTTTGTAGTAGTTCGCCTAGGGCTTCACGAAAGATGGGAGTATCCTTATACCGATCTAGTACCGCCCTGGCCGCTCTTTCATCATACTTGGCATTTCTATCTATCACCCCGAACCTTTTCGCAACCTGCCACAAGGTATAATGAAACATTTTACGTGAAACGATTTCTTCACAGACCAGCCCCCTTATTTCACTTATAGTTGAAAGAAATTCCTTTAGTTTATTACCCAGTTCTGGCGTTCCGCCCCCGACAAATATCCTATACGGATCACTTATTGTCTGAAAGGGTATGCCATATATGCTCCTAGTCAAAGCGGAAAAGATACACTCAAACGTGTTATTTATCTTAGTTCCAAAACAAGAATGTATTACTACACCACGTCGATTAATTTCTATTACTATGTTTTTGGAGTCAGGTATTGTACCAAGTTCCTGTAACATTCTACTTCTAAACTCGTCTAGAGTTCTATCATGAACCAAGCCTTTTACTGCGCGAATTCGCCCGACGATCAAAGCGGTCTCCTTCTCTACTGGAATCGATTCCCCAGCCCAAATCGGAATGGCACCCGCGAGTGTGTTAGCCCGCTCCACAAGAACTCTGGCCTCATTGTCATCTATAGATAGGACGCGCCATGGCTCTCCGCGGAGTATGAAAGATTGACCCCGTCCCAAGTTTTCCATTACAAACCGCTCATCAATATAGCCAATCCTCTTCCTGGACGTCAACTCAACAACCTCGTACGTTTCTACATCAGGAATCATCGAAACGCCCGAGTAGTAATACGTAAGAGTTCTTTGCCCGTGACCCCTCACCACATTTTCACTCCTTCTGAGCAACAGGTTGCCGGCCAATTCGTTGATCACCTCTTCGAGAACAGGCCTCTCTAGTAGGCGGTATTGATAAGCCCGCTTGAATACATTCAACACTTCAACTGCGTCCAAGGGCCCCCTTTCTAACACCATCCCCACAACATGATGTGCCAAGACGTCCAAAGGGCCATTTAATGGCATGACCTTCTCCACATCTCCTTTCTTCAACCGTTCTACTAGAGCCAAGCTTTCTACATACTCTTCTATGTCTACGCATATCACCGTTCCGCTGGCTTTCATCCCTACTCCGTGAAGGCTTCTACCGATTCTTTGTACGAGCTTTGAAACCTGTCTTGGTGAATTCAATTGGTACACATGATCAATCCCGCCAAGGTCTATACCTAGCTCTAACGAAGATGTACACACCACGACTTGGACTTCGTTCCGCCTCAAAGCCATTTCCACTTCTTCTCGGACCTCTCTGGCCAACGACCCGTGGTGTGCCCCAACGCTCAGCTCACTATCCCTGAACAACATCGTAAGGATCTCGACTTCATCTCTAGTATTAGCGAAGACCAAACACGTCCTGTAACCATGATCGCCTATATCTTGTATCACATAATTGACAAATCCTTTCAAATCACCACGCAGGAAGACGACCTTGACCTCATAACTACGTGAAGACGAGTCGATCAATATTGCACACTTCTGGCCTTCTCCCGCAAGATACCGACCTGCTTGTGCGGGATTTCCAACGGTGGCAGAGATACCTATCATAGTCGGTCTTTGTACTGCCACAGAGCACAGCCTTTGCAAACTTATCGCGAGATGGGCCCCCCTCTTATTGTTCACCAATTCATGAATTTCATCAACTACTACCCACTCTACGTCTCTAAAGTGTGTCTTGAATCGTTTTGATGAAAGAAGTATACTCAGGGTTTCGGGTGTGGTAACAAGTAACTCGGGGGGTTTTAGTAACGTCTTCCTCCTGACCGATCTTGGCGAGTCTCCGTGACGCACTTCTGCATCCAGTCCGACCACCCGGGCATATCTTCTCAATCTTTGAAGTATATCACGGTTCAACGCTCTCAGAGGAGTGACGTACACCGCTCTAATGCCTTCTCCCTGCCCGCGCTTGGCGGCTATGGATGCAAGAACTGGAAGGATGGCCGCTTCAGTCTTACCAGCACCAGTGGGAGCGATGATCAGACAGTGTCGTCTACGTACGATCACAGGCCAAGCTTTGACTTGAATGTCAGTGGGTCTGGTTATTCCGGCCTCAGATAGCACGGACGAGAAAGCAGTTCTTATCGTGTTACTGACATCCATCGACCAAGAACTCTACTTCTTCTTGGCAGAATAATATTCATAGATGAAAGCAGCTATTATCGCCAGTATTAGAAGGCCTAATGTAATGGAGCCGGCGAATTGAAAGAATTGATCCGGCGTCATCGACCCTTCTACATCACCTTCAGCCCGCACTTATTAAAGCTTACAACCAAGGTTGGCCAGTTCTGGTAGTGCCGGGAGAGGGTTTCGAACCCTCGACTTCTGGTGGTTTCGCGGCCACCTCCAGATTATGAGTCTCGCCCCTTTGTGAGGAGGCTGGCGCTCTAACCAGGCTGAGCTTTCGAGCATATGACGATGAATCCCGGCCTCCCGGCAGAGCATCCCTACAGGACCAAGGTATATTTACCTTATACTTTGTCTGTCTGGCAGTTGGAAATATACTTCTGAGGTACCGTTACCACAAGGCAGTCACCATCTGCTTTCACCTTCATCCATCGCGGTGAACACATACAGTGAATCTGATTGCGAAACCGACCAACGGAACGGTTGACATTCAGTAATTCTTGCATCGTTCATACATCATATGGTTTCTGTAGCGCTACCTACGACAACTACCATAACGATAGAATGGATACCCGCTTCCATCTTGGTTCATGTCATATCTTCGTCTATTTATTGACGTTCTTGATAGGGTTATAGTTAATACCACCTTCTTGCCTGAGCCATGATGAGGACGGCATGTCTAGCATTGAAGAAACTTACAATAGGCTTAGTGCGTTCTTGATGCCAACGTCTGTAGCTGTCATAGGCGCTTCCGTGAAGGAAGATAGCGTAGGATTTGCCGTTTTCTCGAACATCCTGCATACCGGATATAAAGGTGTAGTCTATCCTGTGAACCCTAACGCCAAAGCCATCTTGGGCGTACGATGTTTCCCTTCTATCTTAGATATACCAGACCCCATAGACCTAGCCGTCATATGCATCCCCAGCAGATTCGTGCCTCAAGTGATCTTTGATTGTGGCAGGAAAGGCGTAAAAGGGGCCGTCGTCATTAGTGCCGGTTTCAAGGAGACAGGACCAGAGGGAGCAAAGTTAGAAGAAGAACTAAAGAACGCAGCGAAGCAATACAATCTTCCTGTGATAGGTCCTAACTGTCTCGGGCTTGGGAACATGGATCCCAACATCAGGCTGAACGCGACCTTCGCAAAGCGCGTCCCGAAAGGGGGAAGCATCGCGATCATCTCTCAAAGCGGAGCCCTCGGGGTATCGTTGATGGACTATGCTTCCTCTAGGAACATCGGCATATCGAAGGTGGTAAGCCTGGGCAACAAAGCCGTGCTCAACGAATTGGACTTACTCAAGGCCTTGGCAAAGGACCCCCAGACCAAAGTAATACTTCTCTACCTGGAGGACTTGGTGGACGGCCGCAAGTTCATAGAGACGGTGAGGACCATCACTGACACAATTAAGAAACCAATCATGGCGTTAAAAGCAGGCAGGACGGCCGCAGGAGCCAAGGCCGCATCTTCGCACACCGGGTCACTTGCGGGGTCCGACGAAGTTTATGATGCCATATTTGCCCAGAGCGGAGTTATCAGAGTTGAATTCACGTCTGAGCTGTTCGACTACGCCATAGCCTTCGCTAGGCAGCCCATACCTAAAGGCAATAGGGTAGGGATCCTCACTAATGCAGGCGGACCAGGAATCCTGACCACCGACGCATGCATCAGATACGGTATGTCAGTCCCCACCCTCTCAACAGAAACGATCACGACCCTAAGATCTTTCCTACCCCCCGCCGCGGCTTTGAACAATCCCATCGACATCATAGGCGACGCCGACGCAATAAGATATGAAAAGACACTCCAAGCAATGGTGAAGGACCCAAACATAGATTCCCTGATCGTAATTGGAACTCGCCAGCTCATGACAGACACCAAGGCCATCGCTGAATCCATAGTCAGGACTGCAGGACAGACGGATAAGACGATCATGGTCTCGTTTCCAGGTGCACCATTAGACGATGAGGGCGTGTTATACTTGGAAAGCCACGGCATACCAGTCTATCCTTTTCCTGAGGCCGCAGTCAGAGCCTTGGCTGTCATGCAGAAATATGAAAGTTGGATCGCGAGACCACGGACAGAAGTCAGGGTCTTCAAGGATGTAGACAAAGACAGAGCCCTTCAAGTAATAGAAAGGGTCAAACATGAAGGACGCACTTACATGACCGACATCGAAGCGTTTGAAGTACTGAATGCTTATGGATTCGACGTCCCTGTGCACAAACTGACCACCTCTCTTGAAGATGCATTAGTGGCCGCCAACGAAATCGGTTATCCTGTTGTGCTGAAAGTCGCTTCACCAGATATAGTTCATAAGGTAGACGTAGGAGGAGTCAAGATCGGGATTAAAGACCCCAACGAGCTAAGGCTTGCATATAGAGATATGTTAAACGACGTAAAACTAGCAGTTCCTGATGCAAGGATCTGGGGGGTCGGGGTCTACGAGATGGTGAAAGGAGGGATTGAAACCATAGTTGGCATGAAACACGATCAACATTTCGGCCCCCTTCTTGTATTCGGGACAGGAGGGACTTATGTTGAATTATTCAAAGACGTGTCCTTCAGACTGGCCCCCATCAGGGAGCTCGGAGCTTATAACATGATCAACGCCACAAAGGCAAGCCAACTCCTGAATGGATATAGAGGGGGTAAGAAGGGAGACATATCGAAGCTCGTCGAAAGCCTCGAAAGGCTATCGCAACTCGCGTGTGAAATCAATGAAATCAGCGAGCTTGATATCAATCCCCTCGTAGTATTAGAGGAAGGAATGGGCTGCAAGGCTTTGGATGCTAGAATAATCATCAAAGCCGACCCCTCACAACCTTGCTGAGTAGTCCGCTTAGAGGCCATCAGAACCGGCCACCTAGCTTTGCATGGTTCTTCTACGTCAAGAAGCGCGCATGATTCACCATATGGAAGTCCCCCTGAGTGCACGCTCCAGAGGACCTAGACCCTAAGCTGTTTCCTTTTTCGCCTTCGTGGTCCTCGTCCTTCGTGGTTTGTTACTTCTAGTTCTCTTGGGCGCAGGCTTCGCTTCCAGCTCAGAAGGGGTGGTTGAAGTAGTCATCGGCTCTGAAGGTGCAGGATTGGTCGCATCAACAACCTCAGGCGCTCTTACCTCCTGTTGCTCTACGGTCACGGTGGCCAGTGAAGCCGACGGGGAAGCAGTTGGAAGTTCAATCGGCCCCGAAGCTTGCTCTTCTATTTTCGATGGCCTCTCTACTTCAGCCTGACCTAAGGAAGGCTCCGTAGGAAGAGGGGTCGTCGGGATCAACGTTGAAGCCGGAACGACTTGTACCGATGTGGGAACCGTCTTTGACCTACTTCTGTACCCTAGCGCTAGCGGTATGACGACCGCCAGCCCAGCGGCAACCACAATGGCGACCTGAAACGCTATATCCGCCATCCGCAGTTCTATGCCCTTGTTCAAGAGACTTCGTTATACCCCTTAGAGTCAACAAGCGATTACAAATTACTTGGTTAAGCTTGACTACTCGCGACGCTCACCCCGATCATACACTGTGAATTTGATCAAGAAGAAGACTGTAATAAGAAAAGCTTTTACAACCCGCTGATTTGACGTCTGCCAGAAGCGGGGGTCGCCCAGCCTGGTCAAAGGCGTGAGGCTCAGGACCTCATCCCGCAGGGGTTCGTGGGTTCAAATCCCACCCCCCGCACTAAAATCCACATCCGATACAAAATTCATACAACTGAATCACCCTTTAGCTTCAGATGACAAGACGGGAAACCGGGGTTGGTACTTAGGCGGGCAGATCATATCAGTAGCTTGCAGAACGATTCGCTTGATGGACTGTAACTCGTTCCGATACAAGTACAGTGATAATTGTGGGGTCAAGAGCCCACATTGACAACCCCGCCGATGAATGGGTAGATCTAGATGTCGTAGTTGTCAAAACAAATCCAGAGTGCTACCTGTCATCGATCTGCTGGTCAGAAGGCATTAGCAAGCCCTTACTAACATTCCTCGAACCAACAGCAGCGGGAGGCCAAATGAAACGTCGGATCCCCCTTGAAGGCACGTTGGATGTCGATCTCTTCGTTGTCCCAAGAAAGAATCGTCGATCGACTTTTTCGGGGCAGAATCCCCCCGCAAATTGCAGAAGTGTTTAACCGCGGGACGCGTGTACCAGTAGATAAAGATGGGATGGTAGCTCGATTCCTTACGCAAATTTCTCCCGCCGAACCCATGCTCGCTGGTCCACCGAGCGAACAAGAATTCCCTGAGGTCATTTACGATCTTCTTTCCCATGTCGTCCGGACTGCAAAGAAGCTTTGACGAGGTGAGGTGTGGGCCACCAAGTTCTGCATCTATTTGTGCATCAAATGGACATGTATGCTATTAATGATGGAATGGCATGCTTACACTGTGAAAGGTTGGGCTTACGATACTCGGCACAACAGACGTTTCTTGAAAGAATGGGTAGACGCTCAAGCGCCAAAGGAAGTGCGCTAGACGTCCGCGCTCTATGGCGAAGCCGGCGCCAGACGTAGGCTATTGGCAACCATGTACCTATTCAGAAGATAGCTACAAAGATAGCTAAAAGGAGACAGATAACAGGGTGACGGAATGGACCGGGGCGTGCCTTTCAAAGAAAACGATCCACCACGATCAAGCTTAGACCTCAACCATACTTTAGAGGGCCCTGGTTCCGAGAATTTAAACCAAGATCCGAACCTACCCCCATATTCTAGAAGCCCTCTTTTATCGTATTGAAGCTTACACAGGTCTGAGTCTTCTCTATCCCCCGCATCATCCTGAGTTTGTCTATCACTAGTTCCCCGACCTGCTCCACAGACGCGGCCCTTACCTTCAACAGTATATCCCATTCACCTGAAATTAGAGACACCTCATACACTTCGGGGATCTTCGCTATTTCTTCCGCAAGGCCGCGCTGCGAAACAGTGCCGCCACCGCTAAAGGAGACGAGTATGTATGCTGTCACCTGCTTGCCGAGCTTAGAGTAGTCGGGAATGGCAACGAATTTCTTTATTATGCCTTCACTTACCATCTTCTTGAGCCTTTCTTGGACGGTAGTCCGCGGGATGCCGAGCTCGCCAGCTATCTCTACCACCGACTTCCTACCATCCTCTAGCAGTCGTGCTAGGATTACGCGGTCTTTTTCGCCTATCATGTCGGCACAATGCCAGAAACTTCCTCCATATATGAGTTATTCTCCGGCATGTTGCCTGAAAAGNGAGCGAACTGCTCTTACATCAATCCTAACTGACGGGCGGACGGGTTTGNNAACTTCGACGGAGCAGAGTAAGCCGAACGAGGTCCCAAAACCTTTTCACAAGTTGCCTGAGTGAGAGCTCGAAAGAAGGCGCGGGATCTCGAGGGTCACCGCCGTAGCCCTACAGTACCTTATCCAGGAGTTCATCAACGAGAAGTTCGAACGGCTGTTACCTGTGATGTTCCCAAAGACTATGGACCCTCTGGCCTGATCCGAGTGCATCGATAGAGAAGCGGATTCAAATCGAGATCTATCGAGAAGTGATAAGGATGATCTTCAGCACGATCGTACACAAGGTCGCATACTTGTAGGCTTGCCCAAGGCTCTTCATCCTCTCACCAAACGTAAGGATTGAGGAGAGAGAAAGGAAAACAACGGGCTGGCAAAGCTTATGAATTTCAGCAGTTCGACTTCGAGATTAGAGGGGACGACCTTCGACGATGTTAGGATGTTGGTAGAGGAGGTCGTCTCAGGAGCTGTCAGCACAGTTAAGGAGAGCGCGAAGGAAGAACTACTTACCTCCAAGGGCATCATAAGCTAGTGGTTCCGAAGACGCCCTTCAGAATTTACGAAGGGAAGAGCTCCTAGCCAAGTACGGAGGCGGCTGGGAAACCAAGCTACCCACGGAAACCCACGCACTCGTTTGGGTCAAGAACATTCCGAGAGAGTTTTACAACTTTCAAGGTTTTGAGACCGGGAGGTGGGATAACGGTATGAACCATATATGCGAAGTACAGCTATTTCCAAAGGTGCCTGGCCTAGTCTACGACCTTTGGAGCGTTCGAAGCCCCTTACGAATTATAAGCGATCTTGAAGGCTTTCCTCCATTCTTTTGATCATAATCGCGTACACGTACTTGGCGAGGTCGATCTTAGGATAGATCACTTCTCTGAATCCGGTAACCCCTTTGACGTGGTTTGGCATATCAAGTTCAAGAGGCAAGGAAAGCGCCTTTACGGCCAGTTGGTAATTCTCGTAACCTCTTTTCAGGAAGCGACCCAGGACTTCATCGATGTACCAATCCCTAAAACCATCTTCCTTCTTATGTTTGAACAACAACCGGCGGAGGAACTTCAACCTCCTTATCATTCTGAGCGAGCGGGCTGAAGTGTCCATATCGAAGCGCACGCAAACATCCCCATCCACGGTTATCAGTTCGACTTTCCCCCCAGTAATGTTTGGGACGTGCTTCTTGATGGCTCCTATCAGGCCGGTCAGCGGCCTCCCAAGGTGAACGTTCAGTTGAGGCCTATTAAGATGTACGTACTTTATCTTGTCTCCGCGGCTGGGATCTACGTTGTAACGCGCCATATCCCGCCGTAGCTTTTCTGGGCCAAGAAGTAGCTCAGCCACCCAAAGTTCATCTTTTATCGCCATCACTTTATACAAGTTCCTGATCACCGCCTTCGTGGCACGAAACCCCTCTTCTACCAAATCCCTTTCAATCGTCTTACGCACCAAGTCCAGATATGTGGTCGCATAAGAGAAGCCTCCCCAACGAACGAGATCATATGCCCGTATGGCTACAGCCTTGAGGGCCTCCTCATCTAACGGCCATCCTTTTCGCAAGGACGCCATGGACTCGATGTAACTCTTGGAGACCTTTCTCCCTCGAGACCTGAACACGTGATAGCCTTCTAGGATTTCTGCCTTTTCTCCGATCACCTCATCCAACGATCTGGAAGAAAGCCAGGCCTCCTCATTATAGACTAGGAGGAAGTCTGGGTTCTTGATAAGCCGCCCGACGAACTCCTTGTCGGCCACGAGCTTGCGGCCGAACCTGAACGCCTTAACATTCACCTTCTTGGCGGCCTTCGCCGATTCTGTTATGGCCTCCTCCAAATTCTTTGAGTCCAAAGGGAGCAGACCAAGCTGGTAAGCCACCCCGAGCATGACCACATTCGAATAGATTTTGCTGCCGAGGTAGAACTCGCTCAGCTCTGAAACCGGCAACCCAAAATAATTCGGTTCGCCTACCACTTCCCTAA
>JGI24721J26819_10004455_pt1 | contig 14480 bp, 9 predicted proteins | sample YelNatPaOPGAMG01_FD_26819 | JGI IMG/M metagenome (IMG submission 26819)
GAAACGTATGAAACCTTTTTTTATTTTCTTCTTTTGTTTGTTTGTTTCATTGGCTTCTGCCAAAACAGCTCAAGTAACGGTGATGCTGAAGAATCCGTCTTCGGTTGAACAATCAAATGCTCCGATTGTTATTTCTGCGGCTATGTTAGCGCAAAAGACAGGAATAAAGGTATGTTCGGTAGCGGTTTATAACTCAGGAAAATTGATTCCGTCACAATTGGACGATCTCAATCGGGATGGTAAACCGGATGAACTGGCTTTTTTAGTGACTATTCCTGCTAATCATCAACAGCGCTACACATTAAAGGTTGCCACTGATAGCTCTTTGTTTACCAAATTTCCTGACGAAACGCATGCGCAAATGTTTCGCAAATCGAAAGACGGTAAAAAATTAATTNCGACCATTGAAGAATCGTCTCCTACCGGTAATTTGTACCAAGCCTTNCAACATCACGGGCCGGCTTTTGAATCGAATCGAATGGCATTCCGAATCTATTTTGACAAGAAACAGACGGTTGATCTTTACGGGAAAAGGCATCACCAATTGGAATTGGCACAAGATAATTGGTATCCAACGGATGAACAGATTGCGAAAGGTTTTGGCGATGACATTTTGTGGGTGAAAGAGACGGCCGGATGCGGAACCCTCAAAGGATGGAATGGAACGAAAGCTATGGATATTACTCCGGTTACCAATCGGACAGCGCGGGTGATTGCTGAAGGACCGATCCGCGCCATCATTGAAATGGAGTCCGATGGTTGGAAGTATGAAGGAAAGAACATTGATTTGAAGCAACGTTACATTTTGTATGCCGATCATCGCGACGTGGAAGTGCAAGTGAATCAAAATGATACTACTACCTTGTGTGCAGGCGTGCAAACTTTTTTTGATCACTCCGTGATCATGCCACCGCTTCGCGGCGTTGTTGCTATTTGGGGAACAGGGCTTCAGTATCCTAAAACGGATAATAAACGCGCCATGCCGCAGACTGTTGGATTGGCAGTTTCTGTTCCTTATTCGATCGTGCAGAAATCAACTCGCGATGACGATAATTTACTTTTAGTCGTAAAAGGCCAATCGTTTACTTATCATTTTGCGGCTGCATGGTCGCAGGAAATTGGCGGTTATCACACTGCCGATCAATTTTTCCGCTTTGTAAAGCAATGGAACATCGCGCTGCGCCATCCGATAACGATAATGGGTTGGCAATGAAAAAAGTTGATTAGCGCAAAAAGAGGTCATGGCTTTGCCATTTTTTCCCTTGAAACGTGTCACGTTCTTCCATCCGGCGTTGTAGTTTTACTACAAACTCGTGATTTTTTGTTCCCCAATCAGGCGCAATGAGTAAGCTGTGAGGTGATTGCGATGCAAACCGTTCCATGGCAATGGCAGGCGAAAGGAGTTCCAAAAAATCGATGACTGCATCAATGTAAGCCTCCATGGTGGTTAAATGAAACCATTCGGGATGTTGTTCAAATTGTTTGGCCATGGCCGTTCCGCGAATGATCTGAAGTTGATGCAATTTCAAAACAGAAAGCGGCAATTGCGAAAGCTTTATGGCATGTTCCATCCATGTGGCGTGATTTTCGTGTGGAAGTCCAATGATGAGATGAGCTGCCGTGGTGATGTTTCGTTGAGCCGTAGCGCGGATGGCTTCTTCGGCTTGTTCAAACGTATGACCGCGATGAATGAATTCAAGTGTATTGTTGCATGTTGATTCAACGCCATATTCCACAATGAGGTAGCGCGATTTTGAAAGCTCTTCAAAATAATCAAGCAACGTGTCATTGATGCAATCGGGGCGTGTTCCTATGGCTATTCCTATGACATCAGGAAATTGTAAGGCCTCTTCATATAAACGGATTAATGTATCAAGCGAAGCATACGTATTGGTATATGCTTGAAAATAAGCAATGTATTTTTGGTCTTCGTGTTTTTTTCCGAAAGAAACGAATGCCTTCTTCCAATTGTTCGGTAACGCTTTTCTTGGGTTGACAATAATCTGGATTAAATGATTGATTGTTACAATAGGTGCACCCGCCGTATCCTAAAGTTCCATCGCGATTTGGACAGGTGAAACCGGCATTGATGGATATTTTCTGAACGCGGCNTTGCAGTTGAGTTCTTAACAGCGAAGTGTAATCGTTGTATCGTAGTTGTGTCATAGTGAAAAAAAAACAAAGATCGAGCCGCTGCTTAGAAGAGGTCCCGATCTTATTTTTAAGTGGCACGGTTGAAGTTATCCGTTCATCGTAGCTAAGAATTCTTCATTGCTCTCGGTGCGTTCCAATCGATCTTTGAGAAATTCCATGGCTTCCACGGGATTCATATCCGAAAGGTATTTACGAAGCACCCACATACGGTTCAGCGTTTCGGGATCGTGNAACAAATCATCGCGACGAGTGCTGGAGGACATGATGTCAACGGCAGGGAAGATGCGCTTGTTGGAAAGTTTTCGATCGAGTTGCAACTCCATGTTGCCGGTTCCTTTGAATTCTTCAAAAATGACATCATCCATTTTAGAACCGGTTTCGGTCAATGCCGTCGCAATAATGGTTAAACTGCCGCCGTTTTCAATGTTACGGGCTGCGCCGAAGAATCGTTTTGGTTTGTGCAATGCATTGGCATCCACTCCTCCGGAAAGCATTTTGCCCGAAGCGGGTGCAACGGTATTGTAAGCGCGTGCCAATCGGGTGATGGAGTCTAACAGAATCACTACATCGTGGCCACATTCGACCAATCGTTTGGCTTTTTCCAAAACGATGTCAGCTACCTTCACATGCCGTTCAGCCGGTTCGTCAAAGGTTGATGCAATGACTTCAGCATTCACGCTGCGTTCCATGTCNGTCACTTCTTCCGGTCGTTCGTCAATCAACAAGATGATCATGTACACATCCGGATGGTTAGCTGCAATAGCGTTGGCTATATCTTTGAGTAATATGGTTTTCCCTGTTTTCGGCTGAGCGACAATGAGACCTCGTTGTCCTTTTCCGATGGGTGAAAAGAGATCGACAATGCGCATCGAAAGCGGATCGTTTTTTCCAGAAAGCAAGTTGAATTTTTCATCCGGAAAAAGGGGCGTTAAATGATCGAATGCCAACCGATCGCGTACAAATTCAGGAGTTCTGCCGTTGATTTTGGTTACTTTGACTAACGGAAAAAATTTCTCACCTTCTTTGGGAGGCCGAATGGTTCCTTCAACCGTATCGCCTTTCTTTAGCCCAAAGAGTTTAATTTGTGATTGAGATACATAAATATCGTCAGGAGAAGTAAAATAGTTATAGTCAGGTGAACGCAGAAATCCATATCCATCTTGCATGGGTTCAAAAACGCCCATTCCTGTCAGGATGCCTTCAAACTCGTAAGGCTTTTCAGGCGTGTCGCAATTTTTCTTCCCGTTATTGTTTTGTGTCTGAAAGTTTTGATTTTGATTTTGATTTTGATTAGCCGAACGATTATTGCCTGCATTTCGTTGATTTTTTTGGGCAGACTGATTGTTCACGTTGTTATTGGGAACAACTACCACCGTTTCCGGCTTTTTTTCAATTGGTTCTTCAATTTTTATTTCTTCATTTTCAATGATTTCAGATTCTTCATCGATGGCTTCTTTCAACAACGGATCGTCGTCTTTGATGTGTTGTTTAGAAACTATTTCAGGCTGTGAAACCGTGGCACCTTTTTTCTGATTATTTTTCTTTTTCCCTTTGTTTTGTTTTGAAAAATGTTGTTGTGAGGGGTTGGCGGGTTGAGAAGCAGCAACTTCTTCTTTTTGGGCGGGTTGATCAGTGGTGTTTTGACCTTGAGATGGAGTGGCCATTTCCTTGGACTGTTTGGTGCCATTTTCATTCACCGCACTCGATTTAGGCTTTTCGGCTTGTGCAGTGGGATGTTGTTTCGCCATTTTTACGCGATTCCGCTTTTTCTGTGACTGATCTGTTTCCGGTGTCACGTCTTTGTTTTCGGCTGCTTTGGAAATAGCCTGCTCGTCTAAAATGCGATAGATCAGCTCATCTTTAGGATACGAGTCAAGACGATTGATGTTCAGTTCGGACGCGATTTTTTTTAGCTCAATAAGGTCTTTGTCTCTGAGTTCTGAAATGTTATACATAAAAATTTAAAGATAAGTGTAATATCCGAGCATATTTTGATGCTACGTCGGACTTGTNTTGGAATTCCGTATTTGATGATTTTAGCAAACTAAATGGATTGTGAATGATGGATGCAAGAAAAGAAGTTCTCTTTGATTTTGCGTTGCAAAGATACTATATTTTTTCTTTTATCCTGCAATGTGTCATAAAATTCCAATTTTTATGAACGATTTCGTCTGTTTCGTGAGTTTAAATCGATTGTCTAATCGTTCACCGATGATCCAGACAATTTGATCGTTGGAGCACAACAACCAAGCTTCTTCTTTTTGGAGCAAATCCCATTTGTGATCAATAAAATAGTCGCTCAATTTTTTTTTGTTTTTCATNCCTAACGGATAAAAATAATCGCCTTGTTTTGGATGTCGAATTTGCAGCGGAAAGCTTATGCTATCGGCATCGACGTAAATGAGTCGATTGGTTTTTTCAAAAGATGCNGGTTGATCTTCCAATGGAGCTGAAACATGGATGTTGAGCTGTTCGTCGATCATTAAGATCGAATTGGGAGCTTCAATCGTCATGGTCTTTTCTGCTTCTTTTCGGATGGGCGTCAAAATGAGGCGATTTCGGTCTTTGATCAAACGATGTGAGGCTGAAAAAAATTGTTTTCCGGAACGGGCATTCAAATGCTTCAATATTAGTTCGATGGTAGCCGTATTGAAAGAGTAGGGGTGCAACCGTTCAAAGAGAATGAATGACGGATTGGGTTGTTGCAATAGCGTGTCAATATTTAAATACTTGGTTTGACCTTTGAGAATGATCCATGGTGCAGCTTCTGGTTGATCATTGATCATCGAAAAGGCATCGGCTAAGGCTTTGATGTTTTTTTGCATGGTTTGCCGAAACGATGGATTCATCTCTTCCAACAGAGGAATGACACGGTGGCGAATTTTATTGCGCATAATGGCTTCATCGTGATTGGTCGAATCAATGCGATAGTTTTGACGATTTTCCTGACAATACCTTTCAATATCGTGACGGGTAATGCATAGTAATGGTCTGATAATGTTGCGACTGACCGGATCAATTCCCTTCAGTCCGCGCAAGCCGGTTCCTCTGATGAGATTGATAAAAAAAGTTTCGATGGCATCGTCAGCATGATGTCCGATGGCAATGGCTTGGGCGTTTTCGGAGAGTCGAAGCGTTTCAAACCACTCGTAGCGTAAGGCTCGTGCCGCCATTTCAATGGATATGGATCGTTTTTCGGCTTCGGCTTTGGTGTTAAACGTCACGGTGTGGAGCGGGAGCTTCATGTAAGTGGTCATTTCTTTCACAAAGCGCTCGTCTTGATCTGACTCATCGCCACGCAAACAAAAATTGCAATGCGCAACGATGCATTCAAAGCCCAACGTGTTCAATATATGTAACAAGGCAGTCGAATCAGCGCCGCCACTTACGCCGACAATGATTTTACTCCCTATTGGAGGAAACGGATGCGATGCCATAAACTGACTTACGCGGGTCAAAATGTGTTGTGAAAAGTTCATTGGCAATGATTAACGTCCATAAGGGAATGACAAATCAACAGTCCATGTTGTCTTTTGATTAAACAAGATTCGTTTTTTGATTTTGAATCATGAGTCTCACCAACAAGGCAAAGCAATGATGCATCGAAGGTTACTTTTTCGATTCCTGTAACGCTTTGTTTTCAATATCTCGTGCATTATTGAGCAATTCCAATGGTTTGGGTCGCAGTCCAATTACTTGCTGTTCGAGCGAAATGATCTGTGGTTCTAATGTTAATCGTTCATTTTGTGTTTGTGCTTGTGCAAACGCCTGGCGTTTGTTTTCCAATTCTGTTTCAATTTGGTCAATTTGTTTTTTCAAACTGTCTGCCTGTAAAAAAAGCTGTCGGGCTTGCGGACTTTTAAATTGATCCGGTGATGAGTAAGTGAGTGTGTCATTCACCACAAATTGGATGTTGGATGCATTATTGGTTTTGGTGTTGAGGGTGGTATCGATCAAAATAGGCGCATGAAGGGTCGGCATCTTTCCCAATTTGTAGGTTTTCAGTTGTGCTGCGCGTCGAATGTAATCGGAATCGGTACTTTGTATCGGAGTGCGTGCTGCGTTGGGAATAAAGGTGTAAATCATCACTTTATTGGTTGGTTGAAAACGATCTGTTGCAAACCAGCCAATGTTATTCACATCGTCCACAACAAGGAGATAATCGTTATAAATGGAATTGAACGGCATGCCATAATTGACAGGTTGAAAATAGCTGTTGTCTCGTAAATTGTAGCGAGTGATGAACAGATCGTAACCTCCCAAAGAGTGATCGCCTTTGGCTGCAAAATAGAGGGTAACTCCGTCGGAAGCCAAAAAAGGATCGTTTAAAGCTGTCCCGTAGTCGTTGACCACACTGCTTAACGGAGTGGGATCACTCCATCCGTCTGTCATTTGAAACATGCTGTATAATTGAGCTTTACCATGCAACGAATCAGCAAAAATGATGCGATTTCCACGTTGTGACTCATAACCTAACAGATCCGAAGGTTCTTGGTGAAATAAATCGCTGGAGTGAAAAATGGTNCCGAGATCTTTTGAACAGTGATACTGCTTGAAAAAATCTTTTTTGTCCACTTGCAGACTGTCAACAATTGTCACTGATTCAACATGTTGAATCATATCAGCTCCTAATTTTGCCTTGATAAGCAGGGCTGAATATTTTTTTGTGTCTGCTGCTGAAATGGTTGGTAACGCTAAATAGGCTTGAATTGTGTTGACCGCTTGTTGAAAATAGTAATTTTTGAAATAGAGCTCGCTTAACGGTCCATATGCGGCATAAAATTTCTTGTTGACGGCTTTCTTCAGATATGAAATNGCTNCTTCCTCTTGACCTGTTTTTGCCAGACTCATGCCGTACCCGTAATTGACTCTGGCGTCGTATGGCATTCGTTTGGCAAGAACTTGAAACATTTTTACCGCATCCGTGTAGCGTTGTTGATTGTATGCGTCTTGTGCTTCCTTCAATGTCTGTCCCACCATATGAAACGATAAAACCAATAGTATCAATAAAATACCATGCTTTTGCATAATGAAAGATTTTGTCGGGATTAAAAGATAAAAGGAATATAAACGATTTGAGTGAATAAATGGAGCTGCATGCTGTTTTTTGAATCAACAGGCTTTTTAAGTTGTTGAACGGTTGTCCTTATCAACATCGGTCTGATGACATTACAAAAATAAGCATAAAATTTCATTTAAGGGTTCTACAACGGCATTGATGTCAACTTTTTTATGCTGTCACTTGTTTTTGAAACGGTTCCCTTGAATCCGGCCAAACATCTTTTGTTGATGCTTTTTCCATGGTGAAAGGAAAGGAGCAGTACAGTTTAGTGAACGGAAACAATCCATCGGATGATTTTTACTTGATTTTTTTTGCGTTCAGGAAACCATCTCTGAGGTTGTGTGTAATCGAACCCATTTGATGTTAGGATAAAAAAACAGCAAATCGATTTCTTGTCTTTCTTCGATTGATCATCACAAAAAAGAACTATCTTTGTTATAAATTTTTTGAACATTTTTTGTATGAATACACTTAATTGGTCGGAGTTGACCTTTGGTTTTATACCAACAGATTATAATGTTCGTTGCACCTACAAAGACGGCCGATGGGGACATTTAGAAGTTTCATCGGATCCTTTTATTTCCGTTCACATGGCTGCAACAAGTTTGCATTACGGACAAGAAGCTTTTGAAGGGTTGAAAGCTTTTATGGGAAAGGATGGCAAAATTCGTGTTTTTCGACCCGATGAAAATGCCAAACGGTTGCAACATACGTGTGATGGCATCATGATGCCGAAATTACCTGAAGAGTTGTTTATTGAAGCTGTAAAAAAAGCTGTGATGATGAACAAGCGTTTTGTTCCTCCTTACGGAACGGGTGCTTCGCTTTATATTCGTCCTTTATTGATAGGAACTTCGCCTCAGGTGGGAGTGAAACCGTCCAATGAATATTTATTTTTGATTTTTGTGACTCCCGTTGGTCCTTATTTCAAAGAAGGATTCAAACCAACGCCCATGGTCATCCTCCGTCAATATGACAGAGCAGCGCCATTAGGAACAGGAACGTATAAAGTGGGCGGAAATTATGCTGCCGGACTGTTGCCCGGAGAAAAGGCTCATGCCATGGGCTATTCTGCCGTTTTATACCTTGATGCCAAAGAAAAGAAATACATTGATGAATGCGGTCCGGCTAATTTCTTTGGAATTCGTGAGAATACGTATATTACTCCGGAATCAACTTCTATTTTGCCTTCCATTACCAATAAAAGTTTAATGCAATTGGCTCAGGACATGGGAATGAAGGTGGAAAAAAGGCGTGTTCCTGTTGAGGAACTGAGTACCTTCGAGGAAGCCGGCGCTTGTGGCACTGCTGCCGTCATCAGTCCGATTGAACGTATTGATGATCTGGATGCCAACGTTTCCTATTCTTTTTCCAAAAACGGAGAAGCCGGTCCGGTGTGCACCAAACTGTATCACAAGTTACGAGCCATTCAATATGGCGATGAACCGGATGTATATCACTGGAATTTAATCGTTGAATAAACAATCTGTTTTATTCTCCCCATTTTGTTGTGCCAAAAAAAGCAGATTTCCCATGAATAAGGAGATCTGCTTTTTTTGGAGCCTATGATGTAATAAGTTGAAGTCGTTCATTCATTCCCATGCTTTGTGTTTGATTTCATGCAACGTGTCTTGGTCGAACAAAGAAATCACATCACACCGTGATGAGGAATCGTCAAATGATATGCATGATGAATGCAGGCAAGATGCTTACAATAATTAAGATGATCGCAATGCAAAAGACAAGAAGCTGATGCGTGCGAAGCAGGACTGAAGGAGTGGACATTTCTTGCTCGGTATGGACAAAATACATAGCAGCTACAGGTTTCAAATAGTAATAAACACTGACCATAGATAGATCCCACAATGGCTACAATGACTAATCCTACATAACCTTGTTCAATGGCTGATGCAAACAATTGATATTTTGCAGAGAAACCGATGAAAGGAGGAATACCGGCCAATGAAAGCATAGCGATGGTCATGGAAAATGCGGCTAAGGGATATTTTTTCCCAAATCCTTGAAATGAGTTTAATGAATAAGATCCGGTCTGTTTTCTTACCATGATCAAGACACTAAATGCAATGATCGTTGCCAACGAATAGGCTGTGGCATAGAGTAATAGAATTCCAGCCGTATTTCCTCGAATCGCAATCATCGCAATCAACATGTAGCCTGCATGAGCAATGGCAGAGTATGCCATCATCCGTTTGATGTTTTTTTGATATAAGGCAGCAAAGTTCCCATACAAAATGGTTGAAATGGAGATGACAACCAACGTGGTTTCCCACAAATGATCTATTTCAACTAAACTGGTGCTGATAAAACGAAAGATGGCGGCAAAAGCAGCTATTTTTCCAACCGTTGCCATGAAGGCGGTGATGAGGGTGGGCGATCCTTGATAAACATCGGGAACCCAAAAATGCAAAGGAACAGCACCAATCTTAAAGATAAATCCAACGCCGATCAAAGCAAGACCCATGGAAAACATCACCGGAATGTTCATTTGATGTTGAAGAATGTATCCGTGTAGTTCGTCCATGTTGAAAGTGCCGGATGCACCATACACAAAAGCAATGCCGAAAAGCAAAAAAGCCGAAGCAACGGATCCGGTTAAAAAATATTTCATCGCAGCCTCATTCGAATAGCGATCTGTTTTTTTACTGCCTGCCAAAAGATAGAGCGACAACGAAAGGGTCTCAATGCCTAAAAATAAGATCACCAGATTCTCAAAAGCCGTCATCATCAATCCTCCAATCAACGAGAAAAGCATCAAGGAATAGATCGCTTCGTTGGGTTTGGTCACGGCATGGTAATAACCGGATGCAAACATAAAAACCAAGCCGGTTGAAATAATCAGCAACGCATTGAACGCAATGGTGAAATGATCGTTCAGATACATGTTTTGAACAAAATGAACGGGTTCGTTCCATCCCAATGCATTGACAATTAGTGCGATTAGTAATCCGATAAAAATCAGCGGAAGCAGCAATTTCTTGACATGAAAGACGCCTAAAAGCAGAACGGCTATGGCTGTGATGGATATGGCGATAATGGTGTACATGTATGCTCGTTTTTTTTGTTAATGAACTACGTTTTGAAGCATGGTTAAAATAAAGGACGGATAAATTCCGATCAAAAAGATAGCGATTAGAATGGGAGTAAACAGCATCATTTCTTTCAGCGTTAAATCGGCAAAATGTTCTGTGGCCGGTTGCTTCACTCCGTACATAATTCTTTGATACATTCGCAACATATAAACGGCTCCGATAATGATGGTTAATCCTGCTAAAGAGGCGATTATCTTGTTGGCAGTAAAAAGTCCTAACAGTATGAGAAATTCGCCTACAAAACTATTCGTAAGCGGCAGTGCAATATTTGCCAGCAAAATGATCATAAAAACAATGCCAAAACGGGGCGCTTGATGTGCAATTCCTCCTAATTGACTGATGGAATCGGTGTTTGTCCGTTTCACAATGACCGCGTAGCAAAGAAAAAAGCCTACAATGTTGACACCGTGTGAGAACGACTGTAATATGCCTCCTTCTATGCCGTATGGATTGTTCGAGAATAGGCCTAATGCAATCAATCCCACATGAGCAAGAGAAGCAAAAGCAATCATTTTTTTTAGATTTGGCTGCGTAATGGCAATGATTCCGCCATAAAGCACACCTATTAAAATAATGGACAGCACAAGGGTCGATCCGTTGTAAAGCACTTGTTGACTGAGAGGAAGTAAAAACCGGATGATTCCATAAAGTCCCATCTTTAACATCAAACCGGCTAAAAGCATCGATCCTTGAACGGGCGAAACATTGTATGTCTCAGGTTGCCACGAGTGAAATGGGAATAATGGTATTTTGATGGCAAAAGCCAACAGGAATGCTAAAAAAACCAACAGTTGAGCGCTGTAGGAAAGATGGAGTTGGTAGATAGCATTGAAACTGAAGGAATGCGGGGCGGGAGTCTGTGTGTAAAGATAAAGAATGGCTACTAACATGAAAAAACTTCCCACAATGGTGTATATCAAAAACTTAAGGCTGACTTTTTTAGCGTTTTTTCCGCCCCAGCGTGCGGTGATAAAGAAAATAGGGAGTAGCGTAAATTCCCAAAAAATATAAAATAAAAGCAGATTGGAAGCTGTAAATACACCGATTAACGAACTTTGCATTAATAAAATCAATGCATAAAAGGATGAAGATCGTTGTTCGTTTCGATACGTGGATGCCACGATGATTGGCACTAACAACGTCGTGAGAATAACAAATAGAACCGAAAGCCCATCCATCCTAAAGTCAAGCATAATGCCCATGGATGATTGCAAATCAATGGTGGCTGTTAATCCGGTTTGTGGCATAGTCCACACCTCAAATCCTCCAATGATGGACACAATGAATAAGATTACGGATATGATCGTCGCCAATCGTTTACTCACCTCACCTGATTTGACGGCAAAGAGCATCAACGAAGTGAGAAGCGGCAGTATGATTAAAAAGAGAATCAACATGAAGCTATCGAATAAAGTTAATAATTAGAATTGCCAGAATACTGAAAACCATAATGATAAGATAGAAACCAATGTTTCCTGTCTGAATCAAACGTAATTTTTCGCCTATCAGCAGGGTATCATTTCCTATCGAGTTGATCAATCGGTTAATCACTTTTTCATCAATGAATTCACGGAAGAATTTTGATAGGCTCATCATGGGGCGCACCACGGTGATTTGATAGAGTTCGTCAAAGTAAAATTTGCGTGCCATGATCTTTTCCCAAAAAGAAAGGTGATCAGTGATTGATTTTTTGGCAAAAAGCATATACATCCAGATAATGAGTAATCCGATGATTAGTAGTGGAATGGTCAGTGTCATCCACTCAAAAGTGGTACCGAGGGGTTGATAGACAGCATGATTCAATTGGGTTGCTGTGGCAAACACAGGGGCAAGGTAGTTCGAAAACAGATTGACATTATTAAATGATGCCGGCATTTGGACAAAGCCCCCAACGAGCGATAACAAAGCTAAAACCATCATAGGAATGGTCATCACCCAAGGCGATTCATGGATATGTTTTTCCGATTGAACTTTTGGGCTTTCCGGCGCATAAAACACTGCAAACAAAAGTCGAAACATATAAAGGGTCGTCAANAGNGCAATGATGGTGGTGATCACTCCCATCAACGTGCTTTGTTCATAAGCTGCCGAAAGAATGTATTCCTTGGAGAAGAATCCCGCAAAAGGAGGAATGCCCGAAATAGCGAGTGTNCCGATAAGAAAGAGAAAAAATGTCAACGGAATTTTGTTCTTTAGTCCGCCCATGTTTCGGATGTCTTGTTCCTGATTCAGCGCATGAATGACACTGCCAGCTGCCATAAAAAGCAATGCTTTGAAAAACGCATGCATCGTTAAATGAAACATGGCTCCGGTGAATGAACCCAGCCCAAGCGCAATAAACATAAAACCCAACTGGCTCACGGTTGAGTAGGCTAATATTTTTTTTATGTCATGTTGATAGATGGCAATCAACCCACTGATCAAAGCTGTCAGTAGTCCGATGATCAAAATGAGATGCATGGTCACGGGCGATAGTACAAAAATGACACTGGAGCGAGCAATTAAGTAAACGCCTGCCGTAACCATGGTAGCAGCATGAATAAGTGCTGAAACGGGAGTTGGGCCCGCCATGGCATCGGGCAACCATGTGAAAAGCGGAATTTGTGCACTTTTCCCGATAGCGCCCATCAACAATCCAAGGGTAATGATCAGTAAAGCGGTGTTGCCTGACGGCATTGTCGTGGCAGCGCCGGCAATCGTTTGAATGTCGAGCGTTTTAAAGGTGTGGAACATCATGAAAATACCGATGAGAAATCCTAAATCACCGATGCGATTCATAATGAATGCCTTCTTGGCTGCATTATTGTTTAAGTGATCTTTGTACCAAAATCCGATCAGCAGGTACGAGCAAAGACCCACGCCTTCCCATCCGATGAATAACATGAGGTAATTGGAACTCATCACCAAAATCAACATGAAAAAAATAAATAGATTCATGTACGAAAAAAAACGATGAATGCCTTCGTCGTGGCGCATGTATCCGATGGAATAGACATGAATAAGCCATCCGACGACATTTACCACAAATAACATCACGATGGTGAGTGAGTCAATGGAGACGGAAAACGGAACAGAGATGGCGCCAAACTGAATCCATTCAAACAAATTGAATTGGAATGATTGATGCGTGGTGTTGATGTATGACCACAACACAAACGTGATGATAACATTAAAAAAGACAAAGGCAGAGGCCAGAATGCCTGCCCATTTCGGAGCCATTCGTTTTGTAAACAAACCGACAGTCAGAAAACCGATGAGTGGAAAAAGCAACAACCACGTTGCCATCCATTGCATGTCGTTAAGGGTTGTCGTTACCATTTCAATCGATTTAGAATATGAATATCAATAGAATGTGAAGATCGATAGATGCTGATTAATAAAGCCAATCCGATAGCAATTTCGGCGGCGGCTACGACCATGATAAAAAATACAAATAGTTGCCCCGACGAGTCGTTGCGATAGGCTGAAAACGCAGCCAGCAATATATTGGCTGAATTTAACATCAACTCAATGGACATAAAAATGGTCAGCGCATTGCGTTTTACCAAAATGCCGATCACGCCAATGCTGAACAGCGCTGAACAAAAGATGATGTAATACATCAACGGAATGGTTTGAAGAGGTTGAATGATAGTTTCCATGCGGTTATTTTTTATGTTTATCTCCTAACATGACAGCCCCGACCATGGCCGAAAGAAAGAGGACCGACGATAATTCAAACGGCAATAAATATTCGGTGAATAATACATTTCCAAGGTTTTTGACTAACCCTGATTGACTTAAATTCGGATTGATGTTGATCACTAAATCGGTCGTTTTGACGGAAGCCACAAGCACAACAAAAAGCAACCCTCCGGCAATGACAGCCATCCATTTTGTGATAGTGCTTTTTGAAAATTGGCCTGTCTTGTTCAGATTCAGCAACATCACCGTGAACAGAAACAGTACCATGATGGCTCCCGCATACACAATCACGTGAACAACAGCCAAAAACTGTGCATTCAGCAGAATATAATGTCCNGCTAATGTGAAAAAAGTAAGGGTTAAGTAGAGGACACTGTGAACGGGATTTTTGGTAATCAATACCATGGAAGCTGACCACAACGCCAAAACGCTTAAAAATATAAAAAGATACAGTTGAAACATGGTTTTTT
>JGI24721J26819_10004457_pt1 | contig 14477 bp, 10 predicted proteins | sample YelNatPaOPGAMG01_FD_26819 | JGI IMG/M metagenome (IMG submission 26819)
TACTATAACTTGGTTTTAGAGTCCAACTAACTAAGATAAACATACGATGACAGGCCTCCTGCCTGTCACTTCGCCGTCTAATGTTTTCGAACACCCCCAGGGTTTTAGGGTGAGTGTTCGAAAATATTAGCGTTGCTCTCAGCTTACCTTTTTATTTCCTATTACTCTGTGTCCTCTGCGCCCTCTGTGGTAAAAACCAAGGATCTCACCACGGAGCACACATAGAACACAGAGAAATTTCGAACATCCCCAGAGGGGTTTAGACTGTCACTTTGATGTGACCATGAACCTTTTTATTCTTGCCTTTTCCCCTAGTTTCACTCTGGGTGTGTCTCATTATGGTGACGGGATTGTCATATAGAAGAATCAGAAAAGGTATCACGATCTGGCCATACTTGCCCTTTGCTCCTTGATTTTCATCACTAAATCTTACCTGGCATGTTATGTGCTGTAAATCACAACGGGTAAAGTTTGTAGATTTTTAGGCAGGTCGTTTCTTACGGTCAAAAACAAGGAGGTAAACATGGTGGGCAGATTTCAAAAGGTCTCAACTCGTATTGTATGCCTGATAGTGATTTTGCTCGGGCTTCTGTTTTTGGTGTCAGGGCTTGGGATGTGGAGCCTCATTAAAATCAAGAATAACAGCCTTCTTCTAGCAAAAACGGATCAAATAGCTCGAGAAATTCTCGAGCTCCGAAGACAGGAGAAAAACTTTGCTCTGCGAGGTTTTAAAAAGCTTGAGGGAGATAAGCTAAATTCTGTCGAAAAGTGGGAAGTAGGCTACAATAAACTTATGGAACTTTGCTCGGAAATCATGGCAAATAAAAACTTATCCGCGTCCTATCGTAAAGTTCTGGAAGCTTCTGTAGAAGGGCTAAAAAAATATCGTGAAGCCTTTATTTCAAAGTATGTAGCTTCATATAAACCCAAAGAAGATGCCTTTAATGAATGGCGAGAATTAGCGGAGAAGATTACGGCACTTCTCCAAACGATGAATGCTGAAAATACTCATGAATTCAAAGAAGCTTTTCTTTTGATGAGGCTTAAAGCCCTTTATGCCGTTTATTTGCAGGATGAAAAGGTTTTCGATGCCTACGAAGATCAACTGCAGGTGGTTCGTAATACGCTGGCAAAATTGGAAAGAGAAATCTCCCAAGAAGCTCTTTCCACTCTTAGCGGTTTTGTGAATTCATACGAAGCTGCCGGCAAAAAATATCGTGATGCCTTTAGAATGGGTACTCAGGGCGAGAAAGAAATGATTGCCACAAGTCGAGAAAGTCTCGATAAAATCGATGAACTAACCAGGTTGCTCCAGAATGATTCTTTTCGCAACATAGCTATTCTCCAGAAAATCTTTGCAGCGTGTTCCTTCGCAGGCCTTTTAATTGGCCTTATTATGGGTTTTCTCGTAAATCGGTCTATAACAAAGCCTCTTTCTAAGGTGGAGCAGGCAGTTTCCAAGGGAACCGAAGAAATCGCCGCCGCTTCATCAATTCTTCTTTCCGAAAACCACAAGCTTGCCGAAGGAGCATCCGAGCAGGCGGCCTCCGTTGAAGAAAGTTCGGCTTCCATTGAGGAGATATCCTCCATGGCAAAGCAAAACAGCGCAAGAACTGCGGAAATCAAACAACTTATGGTAGCTACGGAAGATGCGATGACCCAGGTTCATACTATTTTGAAGGNCACAGTGGTGGCGATGGATGAAATTAAAAGAGCAGGGGATGAAACCTACTCCATCGTGAAAAAGATTGATGAGATTGCCTTCCAAACCAATCTTCTGGCTCTCAATGCGGCTGTAGAAGCGGCTCGGGCTGGCGAAGCTGGAGCTGGTTTCGCCGTCGTTGCCGACGAGGTTCGTTCTCTAGCTCTTAAAGCTGCCCAGGCAGCAAAGGAAACGGGAAACCTCATTGAAGCATCCGCTCAAAAGATAGCCAACGGAAGAACTCTCATCGTCAAAGCCGAGGAAGCTTTTGAAAATATGCTGAACGTAGCCCGAAAGGTAAGCTCTCTTGTAGAAGAAATTGCCCAGAGTTCACAGGAGCAATCCACAGGTATGGAACAACTTTCTGTGGCTCTCAGAGAAATTGACACGGTGGTCAANCGAAATGCTGCTGCCGCAGAGCAGGTAGCTTCCCTTGCTCAGGAGTTGGAATCTCGTGTGAGAGAAATCCGTAAAGCCGTTGATGAGCTTAGAATCCTTGTGAGCGGAGTAGATGCAGGCCTTCCGCTGGAGGAGAAACCAGAGGAAGAAAATAAACCGGTTCTTCAGGTTATTAAGCCCAAGGCATTACCTGTAAGGGATCAGCTACCTCAGAAAAAAGAAGAAAATAAACCTTCGCTCTTAGCCAAGGAGGGTAGATAGTCGCCATGAAAAATTCCATAAAGCTCAGCATTGTTATGATGGTGATTCTTATCGCTCTCCCCTTTCTTGCTCTTAATGCCTCCATTCTGGTTCAGATGATGGATGAAGAGAAAAAATACGCTGAAGATAAGCTTTTTATAAGTCTCGAAGATGGCGAAAGGGATTTTAAAAGCCTTATAGATTCAGCTAGCGAGTTGCTATCTCAAATTGCGGAAGCGGTAAAGGGAGAATCCCCTGCAGAAATGGAGCGTATTTTCGGCTTGTTAATTGAACCATTCAAAGAACGATATGCCAGTGCAGGCTTTGTGGATGAAAAGGGGCTGGTGGTGAAAACTTTTCCACCAGCTTCGTCTTTTATCGATGTAAGCGACAGACCATGGTTTCAGAAGGTTCAAAATTTAAAAGGTACGATTGTAGGGCATTATCTTGTGGAGCGGGTGACGGGGCGACCCGGGCTTGTGATTGCTCAGGCTGTTGAGAAACCGGACGGATCTTTTGGAGGAGCCGTTTTTGTTGTGATTCACTGTTTCCAGTTACAAAACATCCTGAAGTCTCTTGTTCTTCCAGCGGATGCCGTAGCAACAATTAGAGATTCGGAAGGGCTTGTGCTTGCTCGAACGGTGGATCCGGAAAAATGGATCGGCAAACAACTTCCCGAAGCGGATATTTTTCAGAAAATCAGCACCAGAACCGATAGAGGTGCCGTTAGAGCTCGAGGTGTTGATGGCATAGAAAGGATATACGTTTACAGTTTTTTGGGGAGCACGATTGAAAGAGGCGGTGTTTACCTTTCTATAGGAATTCCTACCGAAAAAGTATTTGAAGCGGTAAATCAACAGGCATTGACCCGTGGCTCCATTGCCGTTGGAATCTCTCTCTTTGCCGTGGTTTGTGGATGGATTTTTGCAAAGAGATTTATCCTTACACCTGTGGAAGAAATCAAAAAAGCTATGGAAGAGTTTGCCCAAGGTAGTCGTGCCAGGATTTCTGTCCCTTCAGCGTGGCCTTCAGAGTTGAAAAGTCTGGCAGTTGTGTTCAATTCTATGGGAGATAAGTTGACAGAAAGTTTCAGAAAATACGAGGAATCTCAGTCCGATCTCAGACGCCTTATAGATCAGATTCCAGGGGTCCTTTACCGCGCAGAAACAGATTCCCCCGTTTCCTATGTGTTTGTTAGTTCGCGACTTAGGGAATTACTGGGGATGGATGAGACAATTGAATATCCTTTTCCTTGGCTGGATTTTGTTCATGCTCAAGATAGGGAACGGGTTCTTTATGAACTTGAAGAATTCACCAAACACAGCGGAAATACGCAATTTCGTTCGGAATACAGGATTGCGGATAAAGCGGGCAATGTTAAGTGGATTCGTGATGAAGCGGTTAAGATCTACAGCGATGGGAAATTGATGATTCAAGGGATATGGCGTGATATTTCCTGGAGGGTCAAGTCCGATCGTGAAATGAGAGTTCTAAAGGAGGCTCTTGATAAAAGTTCTGATGGGTTTGCAATTGTAGGCAATAGAGGAAACATCTTATGGGCAAATCGAAGTTTCTTAATGATGGTGGAATGCCCCGAGATACAGCTTTGTGAAGATATAAAAAACGTTCTTTTGCCCATTGTCGCACTTGATCAAACGGGAATTGATTTTTTGAAGGCTATTGAAGAAAGACGGTCATGGAGAGGCCGTATAAGAGCCTTTCCCAAGCCGGAAAAGGAAGCTTCGGTGTGGGATGTGTCAGTGTCTTTGGTGACTGAAGGAGACGAGACTCGAAGAAGGCTTCTTTTCCTGCGAGATGTAACCAAAGAGGTAAATCTCCAGAATCAGCTTTTTATCGCTCAAAAAATGGAAAGCCTGGGGATGCTCGCAACAGGCATTGCTCATGATTTCAACAATATTCTTATGGTTATCCTGGGCTATGCCGAGCTTGCTCTTATGAATTTGCCAGAGGAACATCCGCTAAAGCCTTTTCTAGAGGAAATATTCCAGGCTGGAAACAGAGCTAAACGCCTTGTGGATAGCATCTTAGGATTTGCTAGGGGAACGCCGCAGGATAAGGTTCCGATTTCTCTTTCTGTTCTGGTGAAGGAAAATATCAAGTTTTTGAAGCAGCTTATCCCGAGCAACATAGATCTTGTAAGTAAAATAGAGGTTCCTCCCGGGGAAAATGATACTGTGCTGGCTTCTCCCACGGAATTTCAGCAGGTTCTGATGAACCTTGTTGTTAACGCCGTGCAGGCAATGGAAGATCGAGGAACAATCACCATAAGTCTTAAAAGATGCCTTGCCGAAGATGGGATGCCAAGCGGTTTGGAAACTCGTAAAGGCCCCTACATGAAGTTATGCGTAAGCGATACCGGTTGCGGTATTGATCCTTCCATTGTTCATCGTATTTTCGATCCCTGTTTTACGACAAAACCACCCGGCACAGGCACGGGAATGGGACTTACAATCGTCTATAACGCTGTAAAAAACATGGGTGGTGTAATAAATGTAGAAAGCAAGCCTGGAAAAGGAACCACTTTCAAAATATTTCTCCCTGTTCTGGATAAAGAAGCTGGTGAAGTTCACGAAGAAGCAGAAAAGGAGGAAATCAAGGCCGCTGGAGGAACTCCTGGTGTTTATCGACGTCTTCTGAGATTACTTGTTGTGGACGATGATGAGGCTCTTCTCAAGATGCTAAAAATCGAATTAGAAACGGAGAAGTTTCATGTTACAGCCTTTTCTAGTGCTGTTGAGGCATTGAAAAACTTTGCCGAGACACCTTTTAGCTTCGATGTGGCAATTGTCGATTATCGAATGCCGGAAATGACCGGTTTAGAACTTGCCAGGCAATTTTTAAGTATTCGTCCTGATTTCCCTGTGGTAATGATGACAGGGTATTTGGACGAACGGCTGACCAAAGAAGCTAATACCCTGGGAGTACGATCTGTGATGGCGAAGCCGATTTCTCTTGGGGAACTTGTTTCCGTTCTCCAGGCTTTTGAAGTATCTGAAATGGCTCATGAAGAGCTTTCTATGGAACGTCTTTAGAGAGCGAGGTTTTAGATATGACTGAATGGGTTATACTGCTTTCTATATGCATTCAGCTCGCAGCCGCTATCGCGTCTGCTAGATTTTTCAAAGAAAATCCGAGCAGAGGAGCCTGGCTTTTTGTGTCTATTGCTATTTTCTTTATGGTTTTTCGGAGATTTTTTGGGCTTCTTCGCACAACGGGAGGATCAGGGGAATTTTTAGAAACAATAAGTTTTGTGGAAGAGTCGGTTGGTCTTATGACGTCTTTGTTCCTTTTGCTGGGACTTTACCGATTGGGTTCTCTTTTTAGATTTGTCCAGAGTAGTGCTCAAAAACTCGTAGCCAGCGAAAAGAGATATAGGGCGATTTTTCATAATGCTTCCGATGCTATTTTGATCATAGATCGGGAAGGAAATATTATTGACGCTAACAATTCGGCAGAGAGACTTCTTGGTTTTTCCGTTGAAAAACTGCGAGGATCAAACCTTTCTCTTTTTAGTGCACCTGACCAGCCAGAAGGAATTACTATTCAGGATATAATTCGTCTTGCCATTCGGAATGTTGGCGAGAGGTGTGAGTGGGTGTTGATAGGAGGAGATGGGAGAAGAATTGATACGGAAGTTCGAGCAAGTCGGCTGGTTACCAACGGTGAAGAAGGGATTTTGTGCGTCTTTAGAGATTGCACTAAGGAGAAGATGGCTCAGCGGGAACTTAGAAGAAGCCGTGAATATCTAGAGCTAATTCTGGATAAAAATCCGATGCCCATTTTTGTAGTGGATAAGGAAGGTAAAGTTGTGTTTTGGAATATCGCCTGTGAAAATCTTACGGGTATTTCAAAAGATGAAATAGTTGGCAAGGAGCCACGAGAAGGTTTTAGATCACTTTACCCTGGGAAGGAAACCCCTCCACCTACACTGGCTGAGCTTCTTATTATGTTTGATGCTCAGACGATTGCTAAAAAGATGAGTAAAAAGGGCCTTTCTTTGTATCCTTTGATACCGGAGGCGGTGACCTGCGAAGTTGTTTTTGAAGTTGAAGGAAAATCAAAGGTTACCAGACTTATTGCATCGAAGCTTTACGATCAAAAGGGACGATTTATAGGGGCTATTCAGATTGCCCATGACGTTACTCAAGAACGAGCTATGGAGCGCTATATGTCTCAGCTCCAGAGGATGGAAGCTTTGGGAAGGCTTGCCGCAGGAATATCTCACGATTTCAGAAACATTTTAATGGTCATCCAGACCGGGGTGGAACTGATTACTAGTAGGCTGGATGATCATGATCGAGTAGCTAGAGCCAGGCGAGAGATAGAACTAGCGTTGGGGCAGGGAGTTTCGCTCTGCCGACAACTGATGGGCTTTGCTAGGGAAGGTATAGAAAGCGCTCAGGAAGTGCCCAGAGCTATAAGTGTAAATGGGGTTATTCAGACTTTAGAAAAATTCATTCGGCGCATTTTCAGAGAGAATATCCATCTACAGTTCGAACTTGATCCCCTGGTCGGGAATGTAAAAGCTTTGCCGGGGCAGATCGATCGAATACTGCTTAACTTATTTCTCAACGCTCAGGATGCCATGCCCCAGGGAGGTACGCTTTTGGTGAGAAGCAGAAGAGTTCAGGTTTCTTCTGAGGAAATCCCACCAGGCGAAGAAAACGTAAAACCGGGTATGTTTGTGCTTGTAACGGTTAAGGATACTGGCGTAGGCATGGACGAAGAGACACTTAAAAGAATATTTGAGCCTTTTTATTCTAAGAAAGAGNGNGTTGGGCATGGAATAGGGTTNTATGTTGTCTGGAGTGAGNTAAGGAGNCTCGGAGGTTTTGTACGTGTGGAAAGTTCCTACTCTTTAGGAACGGCTTTCCATGTTTATTTGCCTGTATGGGAGGAAGAAAAAGAAAGCAGAGAGGAAGTTAGCGAATTTGAGGAAACAGCTCTTGAGGAGACGCTTGGTTCCAAGCGGATTCTGGTGGTGGAGGATAATCTTGCTTTAAGAAGTGTATTAACGGATATGCTTAAAGCTCTAGGACACCAAGTTGAAGAAGCTGGATCAGTTCGAGAAGCGCTTCATCTGTTGGAAAGAATGGGGGAGGATCTAGATGTGGTGCTCTCTGATGTAGGACTTCCAGATGGTGACGGATACAGGCTGGTTAAAGAAATTTGCAGCCGTTTTCCGCATGTTAAGCCTGTTATTATGACCGGTTATGCCGATGCAGAAGTGGTCGAAGCATGTAGGGCTGAAAACATTCCTGTGCTTTATAAGCCGTTTTCTGTGCATGAGATTCAGAAAATATTTTCTACTGGACTCGAGAAATCAGGTATAAAGTTGCTGAATGAAAAATCGAACCGTAAAGGACAGTAGCTAAGGAAATTGAGGCTGTGATTCGAGCAATTTATCTCTTCGGAAGGCTTATAAAGTTTAGTCATACAGTTTTTGCAATGCCCTTTGCTCTATCTTCCGTTGTATTGGCTCACGTGCATGCTCGCCCTGTTACAGGGAGGACTCTTTTCTGGATTCTTATTGCCATGGTGGGAGCTCGTTCTGCGGCGATGGGGTTTAACCGATGGGCGGATTTGCACTTTGATCGCCTAAATCCTCGCACTGCTTCACGACCTTCGGTTACCGGTGCTATTTCTCCACGGGCTATTATTCTGTTGGTCATTGGATTTTCGGCACTTTTCGTGCTGAGCGCTTATAAACTTGGTGAGCTGTGCTTTTGGCTTTCTTTTCCGACTCTTGGTGTGCTTTTCAGCTATTCTTACACGAAGCGTTTTACCGCCTGGAGTCATATATATCTCGGACTTGCTATAGGCCTTGCGCCACTTGTGCCTGGATTGCGGTAACAGGGTCATGGGATTGGCGAATCGTTCCTCTTTCACTGGCGCTTCTTACTTACATAGCCGGCTTTGATATTCTCTATGCCTGCCAGGACATAGATTTTGACCGGCAGATTGGGCTTTATTCTCTGCCGGTAAAGCTTGGAGTTGGGAAAGCTCTACTGATTTCATCAATTCTTCACTGCCTGACCTTTATTTTCCTTGCGATGCTTATCCCTCTTTTTGGATTGGGAAGGATTTACGGATTTTTCCTGATCGTAATCGGCCTGTTACTTATATGGGAGCACAGGATGGTAAAGCCTGAAGATCTTTCAAAGGTGCCTGTGGCGTTCTTTCATGTGAACAGTATTGTGTCTATTGCTCTTTTTGCAGGAGTTGGGCTGGATGTTCTCTACAGTATCGCTCGATAAAAATCCAAAGCGTATTGGTGCGATGTTTGATCGTATTGCACCGGTCTACGATTTTCTAAATCATCTGCTGTCTTCCGGCATGGATTTGTGGTGGCGCCGGGAAGCGGTAAAATCTCTTCAGCTTTTGCATAATGCCTTTGTAGTAGATGTAGCGACTGGCACGGGAGATCTGGCGTTTTCTCTCCTTCGGATGAGGCCTTCGGTCAAGGTTTTGGGAATTGATATTGCTGAAGCCATGCTGAGGCGTGCTATAACCAAAAGTAGAAAAAATGGAATTTATGAGAGGTATTCTGTAGTAAGAGCGGATGCTCAGTTTATCCCGATCAAGTCGGAGACGGCGGATGCTTTGATGGTCGCTTATGGTATCAGGAATATGCCCGGTGCATTGGAGGGTCGTGATGGTCTAGCGCCGATTTTGAAAGAGTTTCATCGAGTTCTGAAGCGCTCTGGAGAACTTCTGATACTAGAATTCAGTATCCCGCCCAAACCACTTTTTCGCTCGATCTATCTTTTTTACTTTCAGAAAATTCTTCCTTTCATTGGAGGAATTGTTTCTGGAGAGAGAGAAGCCTATCGCTATCTTCCTACGTCGGTTGAGCATTTTATTTCTCCTGCTGATATGGTGCAGGCTCTTGAAAGAGAAGGATTTGGTATTGAAGAAGTTCGGATGTTTCTTGCGGGCGTTTCATATTTTGTAAGAGCCCGGAAGGTTTAGGTTATGGCGAGAACTAAGCTATCTCGAACATAAGGGTGGATAATAGATGATGACGGATCTTAGAGAGATTGTCCCGGAAGGTAAAAGTATTGAAGAGGAGAGTTTTAGAATAATCGATGAAGAAATTGGCTCTCATAATTTTGACGATATCCATTGGCCTATTGTAAGGCGAGTCATCCATGCAACGGGTGATTTTGAATTTGCCAAACTTATCTATTTTCATCCGGAAGCTGTGGTTTCGTGTAAAAGAGCTTTGCAAAGTGGCGCCCATATTTTTGTTGATACTCGTATGATTGCTGCGGGTCTTTCACCAAAGAGGCTTCAGAAATTTGGCGTGGAAGTCAAGGTGCCTGTGGCTGATGGCGAGACTCAAGAGCTGGCCAGAGAGTGGGGAATTACGCGTTCTGCAGCAGCATTTCGCCGTGTCGGTCGTGAACTGGACAAAGCGATTGTTGTGGTGGGTAACGCTCCAACGGCTCTTATCGAAGTTGTGAGGATTATCAAGGAAGGCGTAGCGTTTCCGGCTTTAGTTATAGGTGTTCCTGTAGGGTTTGTGCAGGCTTCTGAATCAAAGGAGCTTTTGCGAAAGCTTTCCTTTGTTCCGTCAATTACCGTCGAAGGTAGAAAAGGTGGAAGCCCGGTTGCTGTTGCTATCCTGCATGGACTTATGGACGTGATAGCGAATGAGCGTTAAAATAAGTAGTGGTAGGGTCGACCGGCCGTACGCCCCTACGATCCTTTAAGGTTTTATAAAACTTGGTTAGGTTAAATGCCAGGGCAATATGAACACTCGGAATTTACAGATCAAACGAGTTTTTGTGCAAGATGGAAGCGCCCTGGTGGTATGCGAAATCTGCGGCAGAGCTAAGAAGCTGTCCGGTATAAACTCCAAAATGATGTTGAAACCTGTGGCTATCACATGTCCTTGCGGGAACAATTTTAGAATCGTTCTGGATGCTAGAAGATACTATCGTAAAGAGGTTAACCTTCGAGGAACATTTAAAATAGCTCAAGGAGATCGGGAGTATCCCATGATCGTGGAGAATATATCTTTCAGTGGCATTGGCATACGTTCTCCCTTTGTTGATAAATTCAAGGTCGGAGATCATGTGGAAGTAAGGTTTAACCTTGACGATTCTCATAAATCTCTCATTGAAAGAGTTGCCGTTGTGAAACATGTAAATCAACACACCGCTGGTCTTGAATTTGTCCAGGATAGAAGTTACGATAAAGTGTTAGGGTTTTATTTGATGCAGTAACTAATTTTCTAAATTATGTGGGGGTGTTTAAAAATTGCCAGCAGTTGCTAGGGGAGCGCGGCCGTGCGCCCCCACAATACTTGGCGTAATTATGGGCTTCCGCTGTAGTTTTTTGGAACACCTACTCTGAATATGTTGACAATCCTTCATAGATTGTATAGTGAGGAGTCAATCAGCAAACGGAAGTAGTTGCTTTTCGAGTTGTTATCTAGGACGTGGGGATGTAGCTCAGGTGGGAGAGCGCAGCCTTCGCAAGGCTGAGGTCACGGGTTCGAATCCCGTCATCTCCACCAAATTGCTGGCGGGTAAGCTATCATGGTTCAAGAAATCCCACATTTTATAGGTGAAAGTATGCAGGAAGAAATACTCAAAGAAATGGAAAAATATCCTGTGCTGACGTTTGCTGATATTATTCGTGCTTTGAGATCGCATCCGGAATGGCTGGAAGAGTTGCGAAAGCTTATCCTTACTGAAGAATTGCTTGAATTACCGAAAAAATTTGACGAACTCCTGAAACGTGTNGATCGGATCGAACGGGATATAGAAGAACTCAAGCAAGATGTAGCAATACTCAAGCAAGATGTNGCAATACTNAAGCAAGATGTAGCAATACTCAAGCAAGATGTAGCAATACTTAAACAAGAGGTAGCAATACTCAAACAGGATGTGGCTTATCTTAAAGGCGAATTTGGAAGGTTTAAAGGTAAAGACTTTGAGCGCACAATCAGAGAACGTTACTATGCTTACTTCGGAAGGTTATTGAGAAAAACGAAACTCATTCCAATGGAAGATCTCTTGCCCAAACTTGACGAACTTGAAGAAAGCGGAGTTATTACCGAAGAAGAGAGAATGAGTATTCTTCAGGTAGATATTGTTCTGAGGGGAGAAATCAAGTCGACCAAAAAGGCGGTGGTGCTTGCTGTTGAAGTGTCCTACAGTCTGTTTGAGGATGACCTAGCAAGGGCAGAAGAACGTGCACGTATTCTCGCTCATGTTCTCAAGGAAGAAGTTATTCCTTGTGTGGTTACTGTAGAAGTGAAAGAAGATGTGGAAAAAATGGCAGATGAAAAGGGCATTCTGGTGATTAAAGCAGATTATTAGGCAGACCAAAGTGCGGTAACTTCCGAAAGGACTTTATGAACAGAGAAAATCATTTCATTAGCGAATCAGAAGCTCGGCGGTTGATGGTTAATATAGGACGGCGGCTTTATGATAAGGGATTGATCAGCGCTACAGACGGTAACATGAGCTGCCGTGTCGGCGATAATCGTTTTCTGGTAACCCCGTCTGGTGTTTGCAAAGGCTTTTTGTCCGAGGACGATCTTATAGTTGTTGCTGGAGACGGTCGGGTAATAGAAGGAAAGGGCAAACCGTCTTCAGAAATTAGAGTTCATCTTCTTGCCTATGCCTTGAGGGAAGATATTAGGGCTGTGGTTCATGCTCATCCGCCTATTCTCACGGCTATTACTCTAGCAAAGCTTCCCTTTGATGCAGCGCTTCTTCCGGAGCTATGGGTAACTGTGGGTTCGATTCCAATCGCTCCTTACGCTACTCCATCCACAGAAGATTTATCTGAATCTGTTAGGCCATTTATTCCAAATCACAATGCTATATTGCTCGAACGCCATGGCTCGCTCACCATGGCGTCCGATCTTGAGCGAGCTTTTTTTGTGCTTGAAAAGCTTGAACATGCAGCTTTGGTATTCGTAATATCCTTTCTGCTTTCAGGGGGCAAGATTCCACAACCTCTTTCTGCTGGAGACCTGGCTCGTCTTTCCGAAGTCTTTAGTCGGCATTCTACAGTTTCTTCTTGATAATGCGAGCATCGACTACTGCATATCCTTCAGGATAGGCTATAAGCGGGTTAATATCGATAGTAACAATTTCGGGATGTTCTTCCATAAGCTTTGCAAGTAGTTCCAGGCCATCTACAATGGCTTTTTTATCAAGAGGTTCTCTATTCCGTATGCCAGCAAAGAAGGCGGATGCTTTGGTTTCGCTTATCATATCCTCGATTTCTTCTCGAGTGATGGGAAGAAGTTTAATAGAAACGTCCTGGAAAAGTTCAACGTATAGACCGCCTAATCCGAACAGAATTACTGTCCCAAAGTCGGGGGTTCTATGAGCTCCCATTATAAATTCTTGACCTCGCTCAGCCATAGGCATGATGATTACTCCAGGAAATGGAAGTGATGGAAATACTCGAGAAAATTTCTCACGAATTTGCTCGAAAGCTCGACGCACTCCCGTGGCTGATTGCACATTGAGTACAACTCCCCCGACATCTGTTTTGTGTGCTACTAGAGATGAATCAAGTTTAACCGCAACAGGAAATCCCATAAGATGGGCTATATGGACTGCTTTGCCTGCGCTTTCAGCATGCTGGAAGTGCACACAGGGAAATCCTGCATCTTTAAGAAATCCAAGCGCCTGAGATGGTGTCATAAGTTCCGTGTTATCAGGTAAAGAATCCATTTTTGGTATGACAGGGGGAAATTCCTTTTTGCCTTTCTTGTTGTGTGGAACAAGTTGAGCTATAGCGTGCACTCCTCGTTCAGGCGTTGGAAACACTGGGATACCTAGCTGATGCATCTTCTGTTTCTCGACTTCTTCTACGTCAGCTCCTCCCAGGAATATCACCAGTTCGTTGCTGGAAGGGGTGACAACTTCTGAAGCTCCCACCACAGGATCGCCGAAAATTACTCCCACAATGTCGTAAAAACTGCGGACTCTTCTTATGACTTCTCCGAACATGGTCGATGTAGCATCGCCTGTAAGGTCGAGCGGATTAGAACAGATAGCATGAGGAGGGATAATGGGTTTTAGCTGACTGGCAAGTTCTTCTGAAAGTGGAGCCACATCGAGACCTTCTCGTTCAGCCTGATCTGTAGCAAGAATACCTGCTCCTCCTGACGTGGTAACGAAAAAGATTCTATTTCCGCTTGGTTGGGGAAGGTAAGCAAAGGCTTTGGCAAGATCGTAAAATTCTTCAATAGTGTCGGCTCTATGAATTCGGTATTTACGGCAGAGAGCATTATAAAGAGCATCATCGCCTGCAAGTGACCTTGTATGAGATTCAGCGGCTTTGATGCCCTTTGGTGTCCGACCTGATTTAAGAAGCACGATTGGTTTCTGAACTGATTNTAAAACTTTTTTGAAAGCTTCGGGATTTTTGAGTCCTTCAATGTAAAGAGCGATGACAGCGGTTTTATCGTCATTTCCGAAATAGGCCACAAGATCTGTTTCATCTATGTCGCAACGATTACCAAGACTTACAAAGGCCGAAACTCCTAATCCTTCTCGGGAAAACCAGTCCATCATGGCAGCTCCTACGGTGCCGCTCTGGCTGATAACCGCCACTCGTCCTTTTACGGTGAGAAGAGGCCAGGAAGCGCAAATAGGTAGGTAGGGCATATTGATTCCCTGGCAATTGGGGCCTAATAACCTTATGTCGTTTTGTTTCGCTATATCAACGATTTCTTGCTGGAGCTTTTCTCCTTGAGGTCCTGCTTCAGCAAATCCACCGGTTATGATTACGGCTGCTTTTACTCGTTTTTCTCCACATTCGCGGATCACTTGAGGCACCGCAGNGGCTGGCACAACAACTACAGCCATGTCTATCATATCAGGCACATCAGCCACACTTTTGAAACATCTCAGGTTCAAAATTTCCGGAGCCTTTGGATTGATGGGATAAATAGCTCCCTGGAAGCCGCTGTCAACGATATTTTTCAGTATAGTATGTCCCAATTTGGCTGGGTTGTCGGACGCGCCGATAACGGCTACACTTCTTGGTTGGAAAAGTCCTTTCAAGGCGTCAGTCATGGTTGTTTCCCTCCAACATCTTTTTAACGAAAGTAAAGAATAAAGGTCTTTACGGCCTT
>JGI24721J26819_10004469_pt1 | contig 14459 bp, 12 predicted proteins | sample YelNatPaOPGAMG01_FD_26819 | JGI IMG/M metagenome (IMG submission 26819)
TTAGATTCGCTTTCTTTTAGGTCTAAACTATTAGCTAATTTTTCTAAATAATCGTATCTAAATTTATTCTTATCATATTTTAGCCATTCATAAGATTTTTTTAAGATATCGATTATATAATAAATGCCTATTCCCCAGAGAATTATTATAATGATTCTAAAATTTTTAAAGGTATTCCAAAATAATAAAGGAGAAAAAATTAGGAAAATGTAAAATATAATAAATTTTGCTTTTATTAAATCCAATATAAGATGTTTATCTAATGATCCATATTCCTGCTTATCAAAAATTGCTATTGCTAATGGTATAAGGATGGTTATGAGTGCCGTCCCGAGTGTCAGCATTGCATCAAGATTAAGATTTTCTATGGTGTTTAGAAAATGCTTCATAAAACCATTTTCAATTGCATTTCATTTTTTTCTTTACCGGCAAAACAACTTGACTTAAATTGAACAGCAATTAATATTTTTTATAGAGCTGCCCGATGGTGTAACGGTAGCACAGCAGACTCTGGATCTGTTTGTCAAGGTTCAAATCCTTGTCGGGCAGCCAATTTATTTTGGTTAATTTTTCTGCTGTTTTCATTTTCGTTTACCAACCGTTACGCATTTTTGTTCATTTCACTTTGGCTTCAGATTTACATTTTTCGACCAGTTTCTCCACCGCTTCCTTCGTCATCTTGTCATACAACTTGTCGTTGCACATTATTGACGGCGCCTTGTCGCAGTTTGCCAGACACTCGACAAATTCCACAGTAAACATCCCGTCTGGCGTTGTCTGAACTCCGGGAAAGTCAGGATCAAGTCCGAGTTTTTCGCATAAAAACCGTTTTATCTCGTGTGAACCGGCAAGCGCGCAACTGAGTGTCCTACATATTCTGAAGTGAAATTTTCCGACCGGTTTGCGGTGAAACATTGGATAGAAAGTAACCAATTCGAACAGGTTTATCGGTTGAAGCCAGAGTTTTTTAGCCGCCCACTCAATTGCCTCCGGGCTTATGTGCCTGTATCTTTCCTGAATCAGGTGCAGAATCATTAGCGACGCGCTCCGCTTTTGCGGATAGTGTGAGATATATTCATCAGCCAGCGCTTCGAGTTCAGGCGTCGGCGAAAACTTCGGATATTCGGTTCCGGGATTGTCCTTCGCCGGACTTGCCGGTTTTGTGTCCGTTTGCGTATTTGGTTTGGTTTTATTTCCAGCGCTCATCTGTCGCATTCTCCCATCACAAAATCAAATGACCCGAGTATTGCCACAACATCCGATATTGTATGTCCCGGTAGCAGCCACGGCAGGATGCTCAGGTTCACAAACGANGGCGAGCGGATTTTCANTCTNTATGGCACACCGCCGCCGCGGCTGTTTATGTAGAAACCAAGTTCGCCTTTGGGATTTTCGGCTCCGAAATAAATTTCTCCCGGTGGCGCGTTTACACCCTGCGTAACAAGCATGAAATGGTGAATCAGTTCTTCCATGCTGGTCAGAACTTTATGTTTTGGCGGCAACGCTATTTTATAATCGTCAATGGTTATCGGCTCATTAGTTTTGTTCTCGTAACCACCCGGCAACTGCGCCAGACATTGTCTGATAATCCGCGCGCTCTGACGCATTTCTTCCACCCTTACAAGATACCTNTCGTAGCAATCGCCAACAGANCCTATCGGAACATCGAATTCCAGCCTGTCATAGATAAGATACGGATGAGCCTTTCTGATGTCGAAATTCACGCCACTGCCGCGAAGGTTAGGTCCGCTTAACGCATAGTCTATTGCAACCTCTTTCGGAATTACCCCGATTCCTTTTGTTCTGTCTATCCAGATTTTATTCTTTGTTAGGAGGGTTTCTACTTCATCAATTTTGAAAAGCAGTTCGTCAATGAACTTATTGCACCTTTCTGCCCAGCCCGGTGGCAAATCGCGCGACAGACCGCCAATCCTTGTATAACTCGTGGTAAACCTTGCCCCTGTGAGGCTTTCGCAAAGGTCGTATATCTTTTCCCTTTCCGTGAAAGTGAGCAGGAAGACTGTCATTGCCCCAACGTCCATCGCATACGATCCAAGTCCGAGCAGGTGCGACGAAATACGCGCCAGTTCGCAGCAGATAACTCGGATATACTGACATCGCGGTGTTAGTTTTTCCTGAATTCCAAGCAACTTTTCCACTGCAAGTACATAAGCAACGTTGTTGGCAAGCGGTGCCAGATAATCCAGCCTGTCTGTATATGGTATAAACTGGGTGTAAGTCATGTTTTCGGCAATCTTTTCGTCGCCGCGATGCAAATAACCGATTTCCGGTCGTGCCGAAACAATTGTTTCACCTTCAAGTTCAAGTTGGAGTCTCAAAACGCCGTGCGTCGAAGGATGCGACGGTCCCATGTTGAGAATCATCCGGTCAGATACCGCATCTTCCTCAACATGTTCTCCCGTGCCAGCATCCCTCAGGCGGACTTGCTCTGCTTTCTGAGGTGTATCGGGATATTCAAATTCTCTTTTTTCAGCCATATCATCCCTATTTTGATAGGATTATGAGATAAACCACACAGATAACCAGCAAAATAAAAATACTGATAATCAACGCTGCCAGTAACGGATTAATATGAATCTCTAATCGTTTCGGAGGTCTTCTGAAATTTTTCGGAAACGCCCGGTAAAGTTCCTCCGCGTATATTTCCACAATCTTTTTAGCTTTCGCAATGTCTTTGCAACCGGATACTTCCCGGAAAATTTTAATAGCCTCAATTTTCCTTCCGTCAAAAAGCGCCTCTGCAATCTGCAACCTGTCGGTGTAAGAAATGCCTGTCATAATTGATCGATTTGAAGTCAGCGGGTTGTCGCTCCGTTCTTCATCATAATGCTGACCCTGTGACGCTGTTTCAGTTATATACAATCCTGTAAGAATAGACTCGACCTCTGATTTTGCCTCAGCAAAAGTTGAACCCGGAACCGCATCCATATATAACCTAATTGCATGCATCTTGTTGCCTCCCCGCAGCGCTAATTCTATTGATTTCCTTACTTTGGGGTCGAGTTTATGCATACCCTTTACCCGCCATTGCCTTTAGCCCTCGGCTCGCGTTGAGAGGAGAGCTCACCTGGTCGGGAAACAAACGGGCCGCCTTCCATTGGAGCCGGCTCCGTGAATGCTACGCCTTCTACATTCGACGGTTTACCTTCCAAAGGAAAATCCTTTCTCAGAGGAAAATATGGATAACCTTCCCACATCAATATTCGTCGCAGGTCTGGGTGTCCCTCAAATCTTATCCCCATCATATCGTAGATTTCCCTTTCGTGCCAGTCAGCAGTTTTCCAGACCTCTGTCACACTTGGCAACGAAGGCAGGTTTTTCAGGTTATGCGTATTTTCGTTTTTTCCGGTCTCAAGGATTGGCTTTTCGTCGGTTGTCTCTCGGTTTTCGGAAACCGGGTCGGCAATAAAGGTCTTTAACCGCAAATGGCATTTATGCCCCATCCCGTACAGATGATAAACGACCATCCAGCGTGGTTGTTCCTTGTAATTATCTACGCTTGTAATATCAATCAGATAATCAAATCCGAGCTCGTTTTTTGCAAAAAGACAGACCTCTTTAATTTTGCTGCTATCGTTTAAAACAACTGTAATTTCTTTGCGGAATTCGGTAGGCGGCGATATGATTTCGCCAAATTTTTGACGTAATTTATTTGCAAATTCAATTGCTTTTGTAGTGTCCATTTTAACGTAAATCCGAACTTATTAATCGGCTTTTTTTAGGGTGGAAATCACTGGTTGTGTGGAGATTTTTTGCTGCAGTTTAATGAGCGCGTCGAGTAACGCCTCCGGTCTTGGCGGACATCCGGAAACATAAACATCCACAGGCAGGATTTTGTCTACCCCTTGCAATACAGCGTAACTCCGGTACATCCCGCCGGTTGAAGCGCATGCCCCCATCGCAATTACCCATTTCGGCTCGGTCATCTGTTCATACAANCTTTTTACAACCAGCGCCATCTTNTAAGTAACCGTGCCGGAAACTATCATTACATCGGATTGTCTCGGAGAAAAACGCATGACCTCNGCGCCGAATCTGGCAATGTCGAATCTACTTGCCCCTGTTGCCATNAGTTCAATTGCGCAACAAGCCAACCCCATTGGCATTGGCCACAGTGAATTCTTACGGAACCAGTTCAATGCTGCGTCCAGCCTCGTTACTATAACATCGCCCTCTGCAAGATGTCCGTATCCTATTTCTTGTTTTGTCATTCCCGATACCNAAAAACTACTAAAAACCATAGACGTTACATGNATCTTTATCAAGTTAATAATGCTAATTAACGTTGAACTTTTTTCACCTCTGCTATAGGGTAATTTTAAAAATGGCATAATGATTGTTTCTGTTTTTAAAAATCTGATGCGGATTGTTCNGCAACCGTTAAAAAAATCCGGATTTTNACAGGCGGCTTTTTTACAAATGACACCAGAAACCGCAATCCTNNCCATTGCATTCTTCTTTATCCTTTCTTTATTCGAAATAAAAGCCGATGAGGTTCTTACCAGAACCCGCGAGGTTTTATCAGGAAAAATAACATTAAAAACAGGCAGGATTTTATTGAAACAGGANAATAACGCCGAAAGAGAAATAGAACCGGATAAATTCCTCGATATAACCTTCAGCGGCATCAAGCCTGCTATCGCTTCTACAAAAGTTATTTTCCCTTTAACTGAAAAACGGGGCGGGGGATTGCCGCCGGGATGGAAAAATCAAGATGTCGGTTATTCCAGAAACCGTGGTTNTGCCACTTGGCAACAGGAAGGCAATAATAATCCATCCGGCGTTTTTACTGTCCGCAGCGCAGGAACCGGTTTAACCCCNGTCTCGGACTCATTCCATTTTGCGTTTACCACGATTGAAAATGACGGAATTGCAGTAGTCCGGGTCTCAGGGAAAGGCGGACTGGATAAAAAAGGTTGCGCAGGACTGATGATTAGAAAAAATACCGATGTAAAAAGTCAGTTTGTCTCAATAGGCGTCAGTCAGCAAGGTGTGCCGGTTCTGGAATTGAGAGAACAAAACGGTTCTGCAACTTCATCGGTTATTTTTACCAATCGCGGCGAATTTTCNTGGGTAAAACTGATTTGGACAAAATCAAATGTCATAGCCGGATTTTCNGCCGATGGTATAAAGTGGGAAAATGCAGAACCAATCAGTATTAACCTCAGCTACCCGGCAAATCTCGGATTNTTTGTTTATTCCGGGAATGAAAAATATATGGCTCAGTTGCGGTTCCAGGAGGCCTCAATTATCTCATTTGAAAAACCAGCGATATCTTCGGAAAATCCCATCGCCGGCAATTATCTGCCTGCGCAGGTTGTATTGAGAAATGGTTCTATTTTGTCAGGTTACATGAATCGGATGAAAGACGGATTTCTGCAATTTAGGTTTTTGGATAACAATCTTTCAATTTCCACAAACGATATTGGGTCAATCCGGTTCTTCCCTATGCCGTATGAATGGCAGAACGAGACAGTCAGGTCAGGCAGCGGTCTTTTCCTTGTTAACGGAAAATTCGTCGAAGCCGCAATCTCAGGCATAGAAAACGGCATAGTCAAAACTATGGTTCAGGATAAAACTGCGGATTTCAGAATTCCATACGACCTTGCAGCCGTTCAGTTTTTGCCTGCAAATTATGGCGCCAATGCATACGAAATCAGGTTAGTAAACGGCTCAGTTGTATTTGCCGATTATGTCAGATTTATGGACGATTCAATCCTCGTTGGTTCAAAAACGTCAGCCGAACTCAAAATCGCAAAGTCCGAACTCGCAGGTGTCAGGAGGATTGGAAATCTTGAAGCCACATTTTCAATTTCTTTGAGCGCGCAAAAATCAGGGGCAATTACCGCCGAACTGGAAACCACAACAGAAAAAATCAACGGGATTATAAAACTCATTGAAAATGAACCAATTATAGAATCGCAGGACGGTAAAAGAATAAAACTTAAGCAAGATACAATTAAAAACCTTTTTATAAATAATGTGGTTTCAGTTGCTACCGAATCAGCAGGCATAGCGGACAAAATCCGGCAATTTTCAGCCATTGATTTTTATCCGAAAACCATGCGGGGAAGGAGTTATATGCAGAATGATGTCTTGTATCTGGAAGATTACGCGGCAATACGCAACTTCCAGTCTCCGGAACCGACGTATTTCCTGTGTTGTCCTGTGGAGGGGGATTTCGAGATTTTAGCGGAGGTTGTTAGTCCTGAATCACTGCCACGTGGCAGTTACGCAGGATTACTTATTCAGGATAGCGTGAATACTACCGCAAACGGCATCTTTTGCGGAACCGACTCAAGGCAGATGTTATTTGTCCGCAGATACGATGATAGACTCGGTTCTCATTCCAGACTCGATTTTCGTTCTCCGCTGAAACTCAAGGTAGAAAGAACGCGACGCAGATTGACCGTATCCGCTTCTTCGTCGAAGTCTGGCAGTTCGTGGAATTTTGTGAATTCGTATGAGCGCGAATTGCCTTCTGTGTTGTATGCCGGCTTTGCTATTGTCAACACGAATAAAGATTTAAAACCGGTTGTCGCAGGATTTAAAAATATTGAAATTAAAAAGAAACAGGATTCCGAAGCCCCTGTAAAGATAATACTAGTAAATGGGGCGGCTTTGAACTGCGAAATCTTAAACGGGAACGAAACATCGTTGACCATCTCATCAATACTTTCTCCGAAGATGTCAGTGCCACTGAATTGCATTGCTTATATCTGTTTTGATGGCAGTTTGGCTCAGCCTTCTATTCAGAAATCCGACCGTCGCGGAATCCTGCTCAAAAACGATGACTTCTTCGAATGCGAATTTAAGGAAATTGATGGAAATACCATAACTGTGAGTTCAACAGTTTTTGGAATTCGTTATTTCAGAATCGGCGATGATGTGAAAAGAATNTATTTAAATCCCNTGAGTGAGTCTAAGTACGGTTATGAAGTTGTTTTACAAGACANTTCCCGCATCATTGTGAAAAATATGAATATCCGCGAAGCAAATTTTATTTTGACTGATGATTTATCCGGAAGCGTTTATGAACTGCCAATCTCGCTTATAAGAGAGATTAAAAAGAAATAATAGATATATATTGGCGGAGGTTAGATTCAATTGGCTGAGTTTATACCTGTTTTAACCGAATATTGCTGAACACAGTTAACTTGTCCCTTTCAATCAGGCGCAAATTTAATTGGATTGATTGGCGGAAATGGTATATTTTAACTTTTGTTAGCAGTCATTATTTTTGATTTTAGAAATTTGAATAAACAACGTGGCAAATTTACGTTAACCTGATATGGCAGATAACGCTAAAAAAAATAAACCCGATGAAAATGCAGGGGACAAAGTCTCTTTCGAAGAGGCTATTGAGAAGTTAGAGCAAATCATCGTCGAAATGGAAAACGAAGAAATCCCCCTTGAGAAAGTAATCGAAAAATACGAGGAAGGCATAAAACTTGTTAAAATCTGCCAGCAGAGACTTTCAGAGGCTGAACTTAAAGTGCAGGAACTGGAAAAGAAAATCGGCGGGGAGTTTAGCCTTAAATCCATTAATTTTAACAACGAAAAAGACGAATCGTAAAAGGTATTTATGAGCAGGTATCTTGAAATGATTGACAATCCGTCTCATCTGAAGAAGCTTACCATCGAGCAGAGGATTCAACTCGCCAATGAAATAAGGGAAGAGTTGATTACTAAACTTTCAAAAACCGGCGGGCATCTGGCGCCGAACCTTGGCGTTGTTGAACTCACCATCGCTTTGCACAGCGTTTTTGAAACACCAAAGGATAAATTCGTCTGGGATGTAAGCCATCAGACTTATGTGCATAAACTCCTCACAGGAAGGAAAAACCGATTCCATACAATCCGAACAACAGGTGGTTTAAGCGGGTTTGCATCAAGGACTGAAAGCGAACACGATTGTTACGGAGCTGGTCACGCTGGAACTGCTATTTCTGCGGCTCTGGGCATGGCTGTTGCAAGAGACCGCAGGGGTTCAGACGAACATGTCGTCTGTATAGTGGGAGACGCCGCCCTGACAAACGGAATTTCCTACGAAGCGCTAAACAACATTGCTGTCTCAACAAGCGGTTTATCCTGATTTTAAACGATAACGAATGGAGCATATCCAAAAATGTCGGCGCAATTGCCAATTATCTTCACAGACTTATAACGCATCCTCGTTACAACAAGTTGCAAAAAGATTTCATTAACTTTTTAAAACGGTTCTCAAAAGGCGACCTTGCGATTCGTCTGGGTCATAAGGCGAGGAGTTAATAAAAGGAGCGGTATCCAGCGTTGCGCTTGAACCACATAAAAAGATTGAAGACGAATCCGACGGCAGAGGCGGTTACGGAAGCAGCCTTATATTCGAGGAACTGGGGCTGCGATACCTTGGTCCAATTGACGGGCATGACCTTCCGTTGTTAATCAGCACCCTTGAGTTTGCAAAGAGTTGCGAAGAACCTATCGTTGTTCATGTCCTTACCCAAAAGGGAAGGGGTTACCAGATCGCCATTAACCAACCGGAAAAGTTCCACGGCGTTGGTCCATACGATATCAAGACCGGCAACTCCACCGAAATTAAAACCGGAATCCCGACTTATCAGGAAGTCTTTGGCGAGGCAATGGTGCGTTTATGCAAAAAAGATTCCACCCTCGTCGGGATTACAGCCGCCATGCCATCGGGGACAGGCCTTAAAGCCCTCGAAAAGGCTATGCCGGACAGGTTCTTTGATGTCGGAATTGCAGAAGAACACGCCGTTCTGTTTGCCGCAGGAATGGCAACAATGGGATTTCACCCAGTCGTTGCGATTTACTCCACTTTCCTCCAAAGGGCATACGACTGTATTATCCATGATGTCGCATTGCAGGATTTGCCTGTCATTTTTTGTATGGATAGGGCTGGACTCTCCGCAAACGATGGTCCGACACACCATGGATTATTCGATATCTCCTATCTGCGGTGCGTCCCAAATATCATCGGTATGGCGCCTTCCAATGAGGATGAACTCGTTGATATGCTCTTTACAGCAACATTGACCAGACACCCCGTCTGCATAAGATACCCAAGAGGCGCTGCTGAAGGTGTCCCAATTAAAGAACAACCGGCAGTTCTGGAAATAGGTAGGGCTCAGATAATCAAAGGTTTTTCAGGACGCGGCTCACCAAAGGTTACATTTATTTCACTCGGGAATATGCTTAATATAGCGAAAAGATCTGCGCAATCCCTTGAAAACGAGGGGTTTGACTGTGCTATCATTAACGCCCGCTTTTTCAAACCGCTCGATGAAGAGACATTCTCTTTCTATGCCCAGAACTCGGATGTTGTTGTAACACTCGAAGACAATGTCCTTGCCGGTGGTTTTGGTTCCGCCGTTCTTGAACTGTTTTCCGACAGAAGAATTGAAGTCCCGGTTGTCAGGGTTGGCTGGCCAGATAAATTCATCGAACACGCTTCAACAGTGGACGATCTGAGACAAAAATACGGTCTTACTCCGGATAAAACAGTCGAGCTCGTCAAATCTGTTCTTAAAAAAGATGTCGAAACTTCACAAAAAGGTATTGCAGTAATTTAAATAATTTAATAATAAAAATTATATTAATTAATTGAAATATTTTTGGGATTTATGGGATACACAACAGTTACTCCGCCAGAAGGCGGCAAAATTACGATTAAAAACGGCGTTTTGCAGGTTCCTGATAATCCGGTAATTCCGTTTATCAGAGGGGATGGCACTGGTCCTGATATCTGGGCGGCAAGTCAGCGCGTCTTTGATGCCGCCGTTCAAAAGGCATATAACGGGAAACGGAAAATTGTCTGGTTCGAAGTTTATGCCGGCGAAGCGGCATTTAAAAAATTCAATACATGGTTACCTGACGACACAGTCGAGGCTTTCAGGGAATATCTGGTCGGTATTAAAGGCCCGTTAACAACCCCGATAGGCGGCGGAATACGGTCGCTGAATGTGGCATTGCGACAGTTGCTTGACCTTTACGTCTGCCTGCGGCCTGTCCAGTGGTTCACAGGCGTTCCGTCTCCAGTAAAACATCCCGAAAAGGTGAACATGGTAATCTTCCGCGAGAACACGGAGGATATTTATGCGGGCATCGAATATCCTGCTGGTTCTGCGGAGGCAAAGAAAGTGCTTGAGTTTTTCCGGAAAGAATTCCCGAAGGACTTCGAAAAAATCCGTTTTGGCACCGAGGAAAAAGCGAAGCAGTTCCTGGAACTGGCAGGTGAAGACTTGTGCGAAGAGGGCGCAGCAGTTATGGTGGGGGTTGGCTTGAAGCCAGTTTCAAAACTCGGAACAATCCGTCTTGTAAAGGCAGCAATTGACTATGCAATTCGTGAAAAGCGCAAAAGCGTTACCATTGTCCATAAAGGCAATATAATGAAATACACAGAGGGGGCTTTCCGTGACTGGGGGTATGCATTTGCCGAAAAATATTATGGCTCAAAGGTTTACACATGGGCTCAATGGGAAAGAACTAAAAAGGAAAAGGGTGAAGCTGCAGCAAATGAAGAACAGAAGGCTGCGCTGAAAAACGGCGCAATCCTTATAAAAGATGCCATTGCCGATATTACACTTCAGCAAGTATTAACCAGACCTGAGGATTTTGACGTCATCGCAACCTTAAACCTGAACGGGGATTATTTGAGCGACGCCCTTGCTGCTCAGGTTGGCGGTATTGGCATTGCCCCCGGCGGAAATATCAATTTTGTAACTGGTCATGCTGTATTCGAAGCCACACACGGCACAGCCCCGAAATACGCCAATCTGGACAAGGTAAATCCAGGAAGCGTAATTCTCAGCGGCGAAATGATGCTCCGCTATATGGGCTGGAGAGAAGCTGCAGATTTGATTATCAAGGGACTTAACGGAGCAATTGCGAGCAAGCGGGTAACATACGATTTTGCCCGTCTTATGGAAGACGCAACAGAAATCAAATGTTCAGAATTCGGCGACAACATAATTGCTCACATGTAAGAGGCGATAAAAGCCTCCATACGAACACAACAAACAGAAATATTGTGTGAGTTAAATAGAAGCGGATAGCCATTTTTTGTTATAGAAACAATTTTTGATAAAAATTCTTAACTTACTTATAATCAGTGCGGTAAAATAAGTAATATATTAGCGAAATATAAGATATTCTTATTTTCTGCATTGATTTACAGTAAAAATATTAAAAAAACCTTTGCAAAAATTAGTTATATTTTACATATTAGTTTGAATTGTTAACTGAAATATTGAGATTCGAAATATGAAGAATAACGGAAATACAATGCTAAAAATGTTGGTTGGCGCCGGCATGTTTATGCTGGCGGTGAACGGTTTCTGTAGTGAAGCCGAACTTAAACTGCCTGAACTCGGGGGTGTAACCTACAAGAGTTTGGGTGGCATTAGCGGATTCCAGTTAATGTTAATTGGAATTCTGGTTTGCATTATAGGATTAATATTCGGACTTATTCAATATAATAAAATCCGAAATCTCCCTGTCCATAAATCGATGCTGAATGTGTCAACTATAATTTGGGAAACATGCAAAAGTTATCTCATCCAGCAGGGTAAGTTCCTTGCGATTCTGTGGGCGCTCATCGGTATCTGCATGATTTATTATTTCATCTTTCTGCAGCACATGACGGTAGCCAAGGTTATTGTAATTCTTCTGACCTCAATCCTTGGCATACTTGGTTCTTATGGTGTTGCATGGTTCGGAATGAGAATCAATACCCATGCGAATTCCCGTTCAGCGTTTGCGGCGCTGAAAGGTTTGCCATGGGCTCCGCTGGCAATCCCGATGCACTCGGGTATGAGCGTTGGTTTGCTGTTAATCAGCGTTGAATTGTTTTTCATGATTTGCATCCTTATCTTCCTTCCTGTTGACCTTAAAGGACCATGCTTCATCGGTTTTGCAATTGGCGAATCTCTCGGCGCCAGTGCCCTCCGTATCTGCGGTGGTATCTTTACAAAGATTGCCGACATTGGTTCTGACCTAATGAAAATCGTGTTTAAACTTCCCGAAGACGACCCGAGAAATCCGGGCGTTATTGCCGACTGCACAGGCGACAATGCCGGCGACAGCGTCGGACCTACTGCTGACGGTTTCGAGACCTATGGTGTTACTGGTGTTGCATTGATTACATTCATCGCGCTTGCATTGGGTCTGACCAATATTTCTGCCCAGATGATTATCTGGATTTTCTCAATGCGTATTCTGATGATTGTTACATCGCTTATTGCGTTTTTCATCAATGACAAATATTTCACAGCAAAATACAGCAATGTAAAAGAGTTTAACCCTGAACTACCGTTGACATGGCTGGTTTGGATTACCTCGGCAATTTCAATTGTCATGACGTTCATTGCGAGCAAAGTTCTGCTTCAACCTTCACAGGAAATCCATCCAGACCTGTGGTGGGTTCTTGCAATAATAATCTCCTGCGGAACTGCAGCAGGCGCTCTCATCCCCGAGTTCACAAAGGTCTTTACGAGCACCGAAGCAAGACACACCAAAGAAATTGTTACAGCATCCCGTCAGGGTGGCGCTTCGCTGAATATACTTTCCGGCTTTGTTGCCGGTAATTTCTCAGCCTTCTGGGAAGGTTTGGTCATACTTGTGCTGATGCTTATTGCGGCAGTGCTCAGCCAGCACCCTGCGATGCTCCAGTTGATGCCAAAAGATATTTCATTTGCCGCGCCAATCTTTGCGTTCGGTCTAGTGGCGTTCGGTTTCCTTGGTATGGGACCGGTAACAATCGCAGTTGACAGTTTCGGACCTGTCTCTGACAACGCACAATCTGTTTATGAATTAAGCCAGATTGAGTCGCAACCTAAGATTAAAGAAGAAATTAAGAAAGAGTTTGGTTTCGAGCCTCAGTTCGAGGATGCAAAGAGAAACCTCGAAAAGAACGACGGCGCCGGCAATACATTCAAAGCCACTGCAAAACCGGTATTAATCGGAACAGCGGTCGTCGGCGCAACCACGATGATTTTCGGTATCATAATGATGTTAAACGCCGAATTTGGTAACGTTATTGCAAGGTTGAGTCTGGTTCAGCCGCAAATCGTGCTTGGTTTCCTGATGGGTGGCGCTGTGATTTACTGGTTCACCGGTGCTTCAACACAGGCGGTTGTAACTGGCGCATATCGGGCAGTTGTTTATATTAAAGAGAATATGAAACTCGACGCCTCGCGCGCATCCATCGAAGACAGCAAAGAGGTTGTCAAGATTTGCACGATCTATGCACAAAAAGGTATGATTAACATATTTATAGCAATCTTCTGCATGTCGCTGTCTCTTGCGTTCTTTGATTCGTACTTCTTTATCGGATACCTAATCAGCATTGCATTCTTTGGTCTATTCCAAGCAATCTTCATGGCAAACGCGGGTGGCGCTTGGGACAACGCAAAGAAGATTGTAGAAGTTGACCTGCGCCAGAAAGGAACTGAACTCCACGCTGCAACCGTCGTGGGCGACACTGTCGGCGATCCGTTCAAAGATACCTCATCGGTTGCGATGAACCCGATCATTAAATTCACGACCCTGTTCGGTCTGCTTGCGGTCGAAATTGCAGTCGCTATGCAGAAAGCCGGCAAGTTAACAGGAAAGTTGACGATTGCAATAGTCCTGTTCCTAATCGCGCTTATATTCGTTTATCGTTCGTTCTACCACATGAGAATTCCGGAAGAAGCGCCGGCAAAGACCAAGTAATCAACAGGATAGTTTAAATTAAACACAAAAAGACCGTCTCAACCCGAGACGGTCTTTTTTTATTTCTGTAATTGCCTGTGTTGTGTGATTTTTGAATAGGTGCTTCCTGAAATTGGTTCTGTTACAAGAACAAGGGATGGTGTTCTGCTGACGTTCAGCGGACAGGTTGGCGATGAATATACAATTCTTGCTTCAAAGGATATTCATAAACCTTTTGAAAGCTGGACAGAATTAACGACCGGGAAATTCACTGAAAATCAGATGCAATACCTTGACCAGTCGCCTGACAGTTCACACAGGTTCTATGTAACCAAGATAAACCGGTAGTCATTAAAAAAATCGAATCTGTAAAGGTATAATGTGACACTCCCGGAGATTTTCCATGAGTTTTCTTTTAGAGCCGGGCTTTGAATGTGTCGGGTGTTTGTGCTGAATTTTTACAATCCTGAAGAACTAAGCGGTTTTTACCTGAAGGTTTTTGTTCTAACTTTGTTTTGGACGATATGAGCGACTGGTTTTAGCACAGGTATTTATTCCATCTGTATAAATTTATTTCGTCTGTATAACGGGCTGTTTCAGGACATAATACGTATTATGCTACGTATCTTTTTGCGATGGCAGAAAGCTAAAAATCTTGCGATTACAATTTTGTTAACGCACCTTAGTTACCAGCGAAAGAACGCCAATTAAGATTATTATAAAAATCGTAAACAGCAGCAGAAAAC
>JGI24721J26819_10004475_pt1 | contig 14451 bp, 13 predicted proteins | sample YelNatPaOPGAMG01_FD_26819 | JGI IMG/M metagenome (IMG submission 26819)
CGCGTCCGGATTGCAAGGCATCACGGATGGCAAGAACTTTCATTACCGCCGGTGGCTAGGCGAGAGGCCGGTGGTTTAATCGGAATACACGAGGAGGGCGTTAGGCGTTCCTTACCGGCGTGCGGAGCCCGCCCCTCGTATCGAGGTGGAACCTTGGCATTCTTCTTTTCTCCTCCGTCGGGTTATACTTGGAGGTAGACGACTCAAAAAGGCTCGATGAGGAGGAAGTTCATGGAGGTCTTCAACGTCACCGAGAGACAGGAAGAGAAGATCGAGACATACCCTTACAAGGGCAAACACCTTCCAGTGAAGGATGTCTGGATAAGGTGGCTTTCCCAGGCTGGGCCCGAAGGGGCACCAGAGTACGGTCTTCGCTTTTTCACCATTGGACCATCTGGCGAGATACCCATCCACAATCACTTCTACCATCAGACCATGTATATCCTGACTGGCTCGGTCAAATGCCTCAAGCACGATCCCCAAACTGACCAGGTAATCGAGGAGCACATTCTGGGGCCCAATGACTTCGTCTACATCCCCAGCATGGAACCCCACAGCATGAAAAATTTGAGCCATGAGGAAAGCGTGACTTTCCTTTGCTGTATCGCCAACGTGTATCAGGAAGATACCATCTGAGTCTCCTCCGGAAAGGAAGAAAAGCCAATGGGAAGTGGTTATCTCGAGGCCATCCTCTTGGATTTGGAAGCTCTTNTGAGAGAGCTTTCGGAGCAGTGCCTGGCGATAAAGAAGGGCTTTTCAGAAACCCAGAGAACTGGCGCCATATTCGCATCCCATCCAGTTGCAACGGATCTGGATTCGATCCTCTGGCTCAGAGATTACGCCTCCAAGGAGGAGGACGGAGACCTCAGGGAGAGGGCTTGGAGAGCCTATTTTTCGTGTGTTGCCCAGTTCGTGAAGATGGACTTGCTCCTCAGGGAGGAGGCGTTGAGCCAGTTTTCCAGAGAGGCTGCGGTGATGATAGGACAGGAGAGGATATCTCTGGCAGAGATGGAAAATTGGCTAATGAACGAGCCTGACTTTCACAGGAGGCAGGCCCTCATAGCCTCAGCCTCTCCCGTTATAAAGAGGGCCTCATCCATGAAAAGGGCCCTCTGGCAAGGGACAGAGGACATCCTGAAGGAAGACTTCGGGTTTGAAAGCTACTTGGACTTCTGCCAGATGAAAAAACCTTACGAGTTGCAATCCCTGAAGCAAGAGGCGGAGGAACTTCTCCACTCGACCGCGGAGCTTTACAGAAGAGAGGTCCTACAATGGATCTCCCGCACCACGGGCAAGGATCCCAGCGAGCTGAGCCATCTCCATATGCTCCGGATCCTCAATGCCGACTCCTTGGGTTACCCCATGACCGAAAGCCAGATTTTGAAAGTTCTCGAGGACCTTCTGGAACCTCTTGGCCTTTGGGAGCAGGTGGGCAGGAGCATCCGGTTGGATGCAGCCTCCAGGCCAGGCAAGGCGGCGACTTCCAGGTGTGTCCCCCTGAGAGTCCCCCAGGAGATTCACGTGATGTTGCAGCCAAACGGTGGCCTTTCCAGCCTGGAAGCAGCNCTTCACGAGATGGGTCATGCTCTCCAATTGGCCCATGCGGATCCCTCCCTCCCCTACCCTTACCGGCACCTGCCCAGGTCTTACTCTTTGAGCGAGTGTTTCGCCTTCCTCTTCGACGGCCTCACGGGGAATCCTGGGTTCCTGATGGACTATTTGGGCCTTTCCCAGGAGGAGGCAATCTCCCAATCCTTGGAGAAAGGGTTGAAACGCCTATACGTGGTCAGGCGCTATGCGGGAAAGCTCCTTTTCCAGTTGCTCTATTTTTCACAGGGTGAGGATGAGAGGGATTTGTCCTCCTATCCACTCTTGATGGGAAGGGCAACGGGCTTACGTTACGAGCCCGAGGAAGCCCTCATGGAGCTTGAAGAAGATCTCTACAGTGCCGATTATCTCAGGGCCTGGGCCGGGGAGGTGATATTGAGGGAGCATCTCCGATCCCTTTTCGGCGAATGCTGGTACGCCTCAAGAGACGCTGGGGAGTATCTGAAGTTCCTCTGGTCCTCGGGCGAAAGGGAAGATCTTGACTTGGCTCTGAGAAGGATGGGCCTTCCCCCAGTGACGCTTCAAGTAATGGCAGGGGAGCCCATGGATCCCTGGGGATTGCGATAGGCTTCCTCTTCGGGCCAAGAGTCCGAGGCGGAATTCCCATTGGCTTAGCCCTTGAAAGCCGTCACTCCGCCGGGCTCCCGCGAAGTGAGGGAGGGATAAGGTGCTCTCCAAAGGGAAGGCTCGCACGTGATAGTTAGTCCTAGCTCGTTCAAAAAAGCTCTATCTTCGGACCATCTTGAGCTTGCGGGGCACCTTCTCCCATGACCTCCTCGTGTGTCGAGCGTTCGGATTGCATCACATACTCTTCCTTGAGTTGCCTGATTTGCTCTTCTAGTGAGCCCAGTGGTCGCCCGGAGCGACCTTCCGCCCCTCTCTCGAGCCCCTGGNAGTAATCCTTTAGGTTCCTCAGGGCCATCTGGACATGTTGGATCTGTTGACGGGTTATATCCTGAAACTGCATGTAACCGAGGGCCGTGAGGATGTCCCCATAAATCTTCTCCATTGCCTTTTGGCATTCGATAGTCAGAGCCGGGAGACGGTTCGCCTCTTGTTGCACTTGNTCGATGTCGGCAACAAGGTTAGACAGATGCTCCCTCTCTTCCATGATGGACTTCAAATCGGCCACGGAGGAGAGATTTGCCTCTGTCACCTCCACGAACTCGCCTAGCTTTGACTCTATGTGGTTGGTGATCCTCTCGCTCTCCAATGCCAGCTTCCGAACCTCGTTCGCCACTACCTCAAAGCAACGCCCAGCTTCACCCGCTCTCGCAGCTTCTATCGCTGCATTGAGGGCCAATATCTTGGTCTGGACCGAGATCCCCCTTGTGGCCCTCGTGAATTCCATGAGATCCTTGACACTTTTCAGCACCACGGAGATACGCTCCGTGTCCTCTTGGATCTTCTCCTCCCGACGCCCAACATAGGCCCGGATTTCCGACAATGTGTTGGTACTTCGGGCAAGAGTTGATTGCATCTGGCTCTGCGCTGCCTCGGTTGTGAGCCTCAGTTTCTGCAAGAGTTCGCTACTTTCCTCGCGGATGTGGTCGAGTGCCTCCATTATCCGAAGTGCGTTCGTCTCGGTTGTGGAATTGACATTCTCGAGATGTGCGCACAATAGAGAGGCAAGTTGGGGCAGCATCCTAACCTCCTCTCCAGACCAGCCCTGGACATGTCGGAGGCCCATCGAAGGTAGCCTCACAACAAGCCTTCCCCTTCCCAAGCCTTTGAGGATAAAACTTGCCAGGACCCGAAAACCCGGAATGCCAACTCCCGTGAGAATCGCCGCCATCCCGACTGCCAGGGAAAACATCTCCCGATGGGATGTTACTGTGGATTTCAGAAGGGGATATGAGACCCAAGCAAGGCTTCCCAGTAAAAAGGCCGTTAGGAAGCAAGTCGCACTTGTCGTAATTAACCGGCGCAATCTGATCATGGCAGTGTCAACTTCCCGGAAGTATCTGCTTGACTACTTTGAGCAGGTCTGGCCCTGAAATCGGTTTTACCAGCCAACCCGTTGCTCCCAACTTCTTTGCCTGTTCCCTTTTTGCTGTTTGGCTTTCTGTGGTAAGTACCAAGATCGGAGTGAAACGAAGAATCGGTCGAACATTTTTTATAAATTCCAGCCCATCCATATTGGGCATGTGGACATCTGTCAGTATTAGATCTGGCTTGAACCCACTCCTTACCCTCTCCAGGGCCTCCAAGCCGTCCTTGGCCGTCTCTACCTTGAAGTTTACCATCTCAAACGTCTTTTTGAGGCTCGCTATCACCACATTGGAATCATCGACCACAAAAACAGTCCTTGGCATCTCACTCTCCTCCTTCGCCTCTCAATGCCCTCTCGAGCCAAGCCCTCAGATCCGGATCTCGAGGCCATTCTATGACCCGAGGCCGCGTGNCCATCAGCAGCTGCAGGACTGCTGCATGGAGATGGGTGCAGCAGCCGAGATCAATCNGGGGCCTCTCCTTCCCTTCTAGCCANCTGAGGATGTCTTCAGCCTCCTCGACGGAGACTACCTCCCTCATCCTCACGACTTCTTCGCCGTATTCTACTGCCATTGGATCATCTCCTTTGGATTTATGACTAGTAAAACTGAGCCATCGCCCAGGATTGCAGTTCCGGCGTAGCAGGATATCCTGGCCAAGTCCCCTGGGAGTGGTTTTAAGATCACCTCCTGCACCCCGTCAAAATCGTCTACCAGTAAGCCTACTTTCTCTTCCCTGGACCGAATGATCAGTGCCGCCAGTTCCCCGTTCTCGCTAGCCACGGGCTCGGAGGGGATGCCCAGAAGTTCGTTGAGGGCTAAAAGGGGCACTATGCGACCGCGAAGCACAGCGCTCCTATTCCTTTTGAAGGAGTTTATGTTGGAAATGGGAATCCTCACGGTCTCCAGGACCTGCTCCATTGGCACCCCGAAGACCTGGGAGTCGGACCGGACCATCATCACCTTGGTCACTGCCATGGAAAAAGGCAGCCGCAGAATCACCCCAGTGCCCTTTCCTTTCTCGCTCGTTACCTTCACAGAGCCCCCAATCCTCTCCACAGCGCTGCGGACTACATCCATTCCCACTCCGCGGCCCGAGATATCAGAGACGTCCTGGGCTGTGGAGAATCCCGGCGCGAAGATCAAATTGATCGCGTCCTGATCGCTCATTCTCTCCATGGTCTCCCCGCTAATGAGGCCTCTCTCGTAAGCCCTGCGCTTGATCAGGAAGGGGTCTATACCTCTTCCATCATCAGTGACTTCTATCACCACACCGTCCGACTCCTGTTTGCACTTGACCACAATGCGGCCACAAGCCGATTTGCCGGCTGCAGCTCGCTCGTCAGGCATCTCGATTCCGTGGTCAAGGCTATTCCTGATCAAATGGACCAATGGTTCTGCGATGGCATCCACGATATTCTTGTCAACTTCCGTCTCCCCACCCTCCAACACCAGTTCCACCTTCTTCCCCAGCTTGCGAGAGAGGTCCCTCACCATCCTGGGAAACCTCTGGAGGATGAGGGAAAGGGGTATCATCCGGAGCTTCATTACCGCATCCTGCATTTCCTCGACTATTCTGTTGATGACCGCATATTGGGTCTTTATCTGATGGGCAAGTTCGCGGATGCCGAACTCGTTTTCAGCCCTGCTGGCCAGGTACGGAAGGGAGTTCTTCGCTACTACCATCTCTCCCACTAGGTTCATCAATTGGTCCACCTTAGCCGGGTCGACCTTCAGGGCCTTGGTTGCGCGACGCTCTTCAATGGGACGGCCAAGCTTGAGTGCCTCGTCTTCCTCGTTTGGCCCGGAATCCATTCGAGAAACCTCTTGGGGCCGCTCCTGAGGTTGTCCATCATCGGCCAATTGGATGTCCACGGCCTCCCGGGAGGCCCCTAAGAGCTCATCGAGCCAATGGAGAAGGGGAGTGACAGTCAGGCCCTCCAGACAACTCGAGAGCAATCCCTGGACAGCCGGAGCTCCCTCTCCCAATCTCCACAGACAAGCCGAGATAGTGGCAGCGCAAGCCTCCATCCGGCCCTGGAAGCCTCTGTCCACCTCCATTAGGCTCAGGACCTCTCTCTGCGCACAAAGAATAGCTAGAACGCGCTTCGCCTCATCGGGAGAAAGTTCCCGGAGCTTCTCGTGAAGCTTTTGGGCTGAGGAGGGATTTGCCCATGTCTCCTCTGTGCAGACCAGCTCTTCCTTTCTCCAATCGGGTTGAATCCCCGCTTTGAGACAAAGGAGGAGCCTTCGCATTTCTTCCTTGTATTGGGGTGATGCCTCTACCATGGCAATGAGCCATCTCAGGACAGAGGCCGCCCAGGATACTTCGCTGAGCTCCAAGGTCAGCTTTTCCGCCAGGATCTTCAGGTTGAGAAAGTCATCATTTTCCAACAACTCGAGTGCTCGCGACACGAAGGCCTCTGAATCCACTATACCGCCCACCAACCCCTGAGGAATAACGAGCTCAAGGGGCGAGAGAGCCCTTAGAGAGACCTGATCCAGGACGTAACGGAAGTGATCCTCAAGTTCGGATCTCGGGGCTGCGCAAAGGAAGTGGAAATCCAGCGTGCATCGGTAACAATCAAATTCCTTCAAGGATGGCCACCCACCACGCCCTAAAACCGTCCCCCAGATCAAGCCCGGTGTCATCCTGCTGAGATAGAATGGGTCCTCTCCCTTAAAGAAGCATTCCTCTTCCGGCCTGTATGAGACGATGAAAAGGGGGACGCCCTTTGTTCCCGTGCGAAAAGCTTCGAGCCTTGCCCCCTCTGGAATCTCCCCAATGGACAGCGACACGGGGGTTCCCGACGTCTCCTTTTTGTCTCGGGGGGAATTGTCGGCACTGAGCTCCTCCAAAGCCTCCCCGGCCGTCCGAATCAAGGACCTGAGGCAACGGACCAGCTCCACTGATCGTCCCCCGTGAGAGGGGTCCAATTTCCCTGATGTCTCGAGCTCGTCCAGCAACTGGCCCACAAAGTCCATGGCGTCGAGCAAAGTATCTGCGAGCTCCTGAGAGTATTGGATCTGATGGCTTCTCACTGCGTCCATCAGGTCCTCTGCTGCATGGAGCACTTTACTCATTTCCGGAAGGTCAAAGAGCCCGCTGTTTCCCTTGAGGGTGTGCACGCACCGGAATAGCTCTCCCAAAAGCTCGGCACTTTGGGGATCATCCTCCAGGGCCATGAGTTTTTCCCCAATCTCCTGCAAAAAATCCCTGGCTTCAGCAATGAACTCTTGGAGCAGCTCACTCATCGCACCCCTCCATTCCCAAGGAGCAAACGACAATACGCCGCGAGTTCCTCCGGACTGACCGGCTTAACTAGGTAATAGTTGGCACCTGCCCTTAAGGCTTCGACCCTGTCGCCTTGACCCTCCTCTGTGGATATCATGAGAGCTGGCACCTGGGGCAAAGCCTGTTGGCGAAGCTCGCGTAAGAAGCCGTAGCCATCGAGTTTCGGCATGTTGACGTCCACAATGTAGAGGTCAAAAGGAGGGCTAGCGCTGAGGGCCTTCTCCAATCCTTCCAATCCGTTGACTGCCTCGGAAACCGCGTAGCCTTCTCTCTCCAAAATGGTTCTGTAATAAAGCCGCACGGTGGAGGCATCGTCGACAACCAAAATGCGTCTCTGGCTCATGTTTCCTCCGGCCTCTGATAGACTATTCCTTGAGAGAACTTTCGCACCCTAAAAAGGGAGGTTATTCTGCTCATAGATTCCGAGTGACCAAGACATATGAAACCACCGGGGACTAAGGCATCGAATAGAACCTCGGCTGCTTGCCTCCTAGATACCTCATCGAAGTAGATGAGAAGATTCCTGCAGAAAATGATGTCAAAATTCCGGTAAGACCTGGTCTGGGCAGGATCCATGAGATTCACCCGTGTGAACTCGACCGCTTGACGTAGCTCCTCGGATAACAGGAAATTCCCATTGGGTAGCGGAGTGAAGTACTTATGCAGTAGGCTACTGGGCAAGTTCTGAACCGAACGGGGCGAATACTCGCCTCTTCTTGCCCTCTCCAGGGCCTCTGTATCGATATCAGAGCCTATCAGCTCCACCTCCCACAGATCCAAATCTTTCCAGTTTTCAATTAGATACATGGCAATGGAGTACGGTTCTTCGCCCGAAGACGACGGAATGGACCATATGCGTATCCTGCTACCTGGCTGCTTTCCCTTTGTAATCTCTGGAAGCATAGAGTCGACCAAACACTTGAACTGATATTCTTCACGAAAAAAAAAGGTCTCATTGACGGTCATGGAGTTGATCAGGGCTTGCAGTTCGTTTCCATCCGCTTGAAAACGCAGGAAGTTAAAATAGCGACGAAAATCCGAGTTCCCTGTACGGATGATCCGTTCCGAGAGGCGCCTATCCACAAAGTATCGCTTCGAATCGTCAAAATATATGCCCGTCTTTCTGTAAAAGAACTCCCGGAACTTCTGGAAGTCCTGATCACTTATCGGTATTTCGGTCATCTCTCAGCTCTCTCCGATCCTTTTCAATGCCAGGTCAACTGCAAACTCGATGAAGGGTTCGTCAGGAAAGCGTTCCCTCACCTCTTCCAAAGCAGGGATTGCCATCTCGCTTCCCACCTCGCCCAATAGATCGATTGCCGCGGCACAGACATTGACGTGCTCCTCATCCCTCAGCACTTCAATGAGCCACTTTTCCACGTTGGGATGCTTCAGAGACTCGAGGATGTTGATGGCGAAGATCCTGACATCGGAATCGGGATCAGCCAAAAGAGACTCCATCACGGGGGACACCGCTTCCGGAAGGTTCTTCATCGCCTCTATGGCTTCATTGCGCAAGGAAGCATCATCGCTCCGCAGAAGCTCCATGAGCCCCTCCACCACCTCTCTAGTACCGATCAGGGTGAGGCTCGTGAAAATGGCCTCCCTCACGCTGGGAACCTTCTCGACCATCAATTGCTGGAACAGGGCATCAGTAGCCTCCGGATAAGATGCCAGATCCCTGGCTGCCCAACGTCTCACAGCTGGGTCTTCGCTCCGCAGGCTCTCGACGAGTCCCGAAAGGTCGCGGCCTCGGCTGCGCCGATCTCCAAGGGGTATGGGTTCGTCGTGTTTTCTTCTGACAAAGGCCATCGCTCCCTCCTACCTTCTCGCCCAACCTATGAGCTGACCGGCTATCCTTTGCGCGGGCAGGACTAGGCTTGCGCCACCTCGAGCTATAAGCTCCTTGGGCATTCCGAAGACCACGGCGGATTCTTCCGACTCAGCGATTGTGCGCCCTCCCCTCCTCTTTATTTCGGCGAAGGCCTCGGCCCCATCGTACCCCATTCCCGTCAGCATTACCCCGATGAGCTTCTCAGGCTCCCAATGCTCCAATGCGGATTGGCCNAGGATCTCAACCGAGGGGTGCCAGATGAAGTTTTTGGATTCCGGCCTCGGGACGACCATCGCCCGGTCCGATCGGTTTGTCAGGACCACATCAGCTCCCCCTCTTGCTATGTAAACGGTGCAGGGTTTTAGCTCCATGGGCTCCCTCACCTCTACCACCTTCAGGGCACAAAGGTTGTCCATTCTCGAGGCGAAGGGGCCGGTGAAGGAGGCTGGCATGTGTTGAGCAACTATTATGGGAAATGGGTAATCCCCAGGAAGGGAGGGGAGAATTAGCTCTAGAGTGGAAGGTCCACCAGTGGAACTCCCGATGAGCACAAGCCCCTGAGGCTTCTCCGTCCCATCTGGCCAGCGCTCCAGAGAGGGCTTTGGAGCACTACCTTGTTCCTCCCTTGGTTGGCCCCGAAACCCCCTTCTCCCTCTGAGCTTGGCCCTGGCTGCTACCCTTACCTTTGTTATCAGTTCTTGCTTTATCTCCTCTATGGAAAGGGAAATGGTCCCCCCGGGCTTTGCCACATAATCGACTGCACCTAGAGCTAAGGCCTCAAAGGTAGCAAGTGCACCTTTTTCCGTGAGGGAGGAGACCATGACCACGGGGACTGGCCTTTGAGCCATTATGTGGGCGAGAGCCGTGAGGCCGTCCATCACTGGCATGTTGATGTCCAAGGTGATGACATCGGGCTCAAAGCTCAGGTTTTCCTCTATCGCTTCNTGGCCGTTTCTGGCAGTTCTGATTTCGAACTCCCCAGCCCTCTTGAACACCTCGACGAGTTGACGCCGCATGAGGGCAGAGTCGTCCACGATGAGGATCTTGATCGCCATGGGGCCCTCCCTATCCCATCTGAGCCAGTTGACTGTACTCCCCCTCCTCAAGGAGNTGCTGAGGCTCGATCATTTGGATCATTCTTCTCTGCTCTTCCAGGTTAGCAACCCTCCCCATTAGCTTCGCCTGCTCCACGGAAAGCCTTGGTGAGGCCTCTATCTTCCTCTTTGGTATCTTGAGGACCTCNGTCACAGCGTCCACGATGAATCCAACTGTAGTACCTTTGAGGGCAAAGACCATGATCCGCTGCCTCTCATTACGTTCGCACTCCTCCAGGTCCAGTCTCTTGCGCAAATCTATAACCGGCAGAACAACCCCTCGAAGATTTATTATCCCTTCGACAAAACCAGGGGCCTTGGGAACCTTTGTGAGCCCTTCTGGGAGCCGTACAATCTCCTGCACGCTCTCTATGGGCACACCGAACTCGCCCCCCGCGAGCTGAAACACGACCACTTGTTCTTCCTCATCAGTGGAACCGCCNAAAGCCGTCTTTTCCTTGGCTCGGTCTTCCATTTCCATCGCCACTTTTGACTCCTCCTTCACGTGGGAAAGTTGAAACAGACGCTCCGGAGATAGGATGGATACAAGCCGCTTGCCACCTTCCAGCCGACAAAGCTGTTTGATCTCACCCATGTTCCCCCTATGGGCAACCAGGGCCGGAATGTCCTCGACCAACTCCTTGGGGACCCTGAGCACCTCCGAGACGCTGTCCGTCACGACCCCGAGAGTCCTGCCTTCCAAGGAGAGGACTACCACCCTACTGCGATCGTCCGTCTCCCTCTGGTCAAGTCCGAAAAGGGTGCGCAGGCTGATCAGGGGCAAAAGCCTCTCACGCAGGGTCATGAGCCCCAGTACATGGGGCGGAGAGTTTGGCACGTGGACGAAGAGCTTGGGAACCTGAACTATCTCCTGCACGAAATTTATCTCCACAGCATATTCTTGCCCCTCCACTGAGAAGCTTACTAGCTGTACCTCGTCTCCATAGCCCTCCTTCTCCTCGTAGCTCCCCGCTCCTTCGCCCTTGCTCAGCACAGCCTCCTCAAAAGCCATATCCGCCTCACCGAACATCCTGGCTATCAGGCTGCCGAAGTTGACGACCATCACTATGGGAAGGCCCCCCACTTCCCTCAGAATGCCCGTGAGAAGCTCACTGTCCACCGTGGCGCGGATATTCCCATCAACCCCTTGTATNTGCTCGGCTTCCGCGCGAACCACGCTCGAGACCCGATCCACGACAAAGCCCATGGGTTGGCCGAGGTTGATCACAATTGCCCTAGTGGCCTCATCGTGGCCCTTTTCGGGGAAACCAAAGATTCGCCTCAGTGAAATTATGGGCAATACCTCCCCTCTCAGGTTAGCAAGCCCCTCGAGGCATGGGGGTGCAAGGGGCACCCGGACCACCTCTGGAACCCTAATGATCTCCTGTACCGGAGTCATCTCCACCCCGAATACCTCGTTTTCCACCATGAACACCACGAATTGGTTTCCGTCAGAGGATCTCTCCGCCGTACCGACTGGATCCGATACCCTTGAACCGAAAGAAGATTGGGCCATGGCCGCCTCCTTACATGCTCTGGAGCTCGTCAGCCAGAGAGGCTATCTCTTCTATCGCAGCGGCAAGCTCCTCTGCCCCTTTGGCTTGCTGCTCAGCAGCGCTCGCTGCCTCGGAAGCAGCCTTTTCCGACTCCTGGGCCGCCGCAGCGATCTGCTCAGCTCCCTTTTTCACCTGGGCAACGGCCGCTGATATCTCGTTCGCCGCTGCGAGGATCTCCTCCGCTCCCCTCTTTATTTCCGCCATATCGACCTCAATCTGCTCGAGGTTCGCCGTTGAGGCCTTGGCGCTTTCCGCTTCTGCCACAGCCGCCCTCATTATTTCGTCCAAGTCATTGGAGACGGCTGTTATCTGATCCTGGATCGCCTTCACGACATCCTTTATGCGGTCGGCGTTTTCGGCCGAATCCCGGGCCAAGTTTCTGATGTCAGTTGAGACAACGGCAAAACCCTTACCAAACTCTCCAGCTCGAGCAGCCTCAATTGAACCATTCACAGCAAGCATGTTCGTCTGAACCGAGACAGTGGTTATCGTCTCCACTATCTTGTCGATTCGTCTCGATACCCTTTGCAGGTCCCTCACCTGCCTTATACTGGCCTGGGTCTCCTGGACCGAGCTGTGAATTCCCGCGATGAGTTCCTCAACTGCCATCTTATTCTGGCTCAGGAGCTCCCGGACCTCCTCCATCTTTCGCTGAGTTGCCATTGCCCTTTGCTGGGCTATCTCCAGCCCTTTTTCTATCTGGCCTAGTGCTGCTGCCGACTCCTCTGTGGCTGCTGCCGCGGTCTGGGCGCCCTTTCGGATCTGGCTTAGGGCAGTCATGATCTGCGTTGCCCCTCGGTTGATTTCCTGTATCGCTGAAGAGAGTTCCTCGGCCTGAGAGGCCAACTCCTCAGCGCTCTTCGAGATATCCGTCGAGCTCTTGAGTTCCTCAGCCAATTCTGCCAGTGCCTGCGAGCTCTGCTCGCATTCCTGCAAAGCAGTAGTTTGCTCGGCCACAGTCTTGGCCACCTCCTCTGCCGCCGCAGACTGTTGTTCCGCGGAGGCGGCAATGGCCTCCGAACCCTTGAGGGCTTGGTGAGCTGCCNCCTCAGANTGCTGAGCTCCAGANGCGATCTCCTGTGCACCCTTCACCATCTCAGCCAGTTCCAACCCTATCTGGGCCAACTGGGAGCTTATCTTCTTGCCCCTTTCCACCTGGCCTTCCACAGCCTTGGCGGAGCCATTGATACCATCGGCTATCACCTTGACCTCGTTTTGGATCTGGACCACGAGCTTCTCGATCTCCCTGGCACTCTTCTCCGATGTCTCGGCCAGGGTTCTGACCTCGTCCGCAACCACCGCGAACCCTTTTCCGTGTTGCCCCGCACGGGCCGCCTCTATCGCTGCGTTCAGTGCCAGGAGATTGGTCTGATCAGCTATCCTGGCAACGGCCTTCACTATCTCGCCAATGTTCTCAGCATGCCTTTCCAATTCGGCCACCATCTCCACGGAACCGGCCTGCCTTTGGGCGGCTACACCCACGTTGGAGACAAGCTTCTCTATTCCCTTGGCAGTCTCCCTGGCCAAGAGTTGCAATGCCTCACACTTGGCCTGGGAGGACTGGGCGTTTTGCATCTGCCGGCCCAAGGCCGTCACCACCTGTCTGAAGGCAGCCAGGGACTCCTGGGCAGCTCCAGAGGCCTGCTCCGCGCCAGCCGCTATCTGTTCAGTTGCCCTTCTTAGCTCCTCCGCTGCAGAGGATGCCTCCTGGATCCCAGAAGCAAGTGAGGATGTAGCAGCGGCTATCCTCTCGGCCACCTGCTGTTGTTTGGCTAGCGTCCGCGCCCTCTTTCTCTGNGCCTCCACCTCCAATACCTGGCCCCCCTTCCCCGCAGGCCCACTACCTACCGNTGNGACCTTCTTCGCTACCAATGGCATCTCTCTTTACCTCCTTCCTGTAGATGTTCCTTTTTTTCTCCTAACCATACATATCGGCAGCTTTGCCCAAAACTTTACCTCCCCTCCCCCTTCAATTCTCTGTCTGCACCCCGAAGGTTCTCGGATCAAAGCTTGTCCTCTCAAGAACCGGCAAACTATGAGTATCCGTAGTACGACGACCCCGGAGATTTTTAGTTTTGACCAGAATCTAGGGTTGGGGTTTCGTGTTTTCAAACATTCAGTGTGCCGAAACCCGAAGCTTGGTAGTATCGCCGATCTGCTATGTAAAATTGGGTTACTATGCCAGTTTTGCTTGACACCGTTGTCAGTTGTCGCACCGGGTCGCCAAGTACTTCACGGTAGTCACCAGAAAAGGGTTCCATCGCGGGCGTTTAACCACAGTTAATCGCATTTTTCGTAGCACCAAGCCACGGGATGTTTGTTGTATGCACGATTACTGGCTAAAAAGTCGACGCAGTACTGAACAAACTGGGTATCTCTTAACCTTTCATTGAGCTGGGGAGCCCCTTTTCTTTTCCCGGTCTCAAGCGATGAATCAGGATCAATCCTGGCATCGAAATGATCGGTTCGCCACGTTTCTTTTCCCTTCGGATGGTTCCCGTTTGGTGTAGGACGACTAAAATGACGAGACACAATGTCTGATTGGTATCTTGACAACTGATCTTTTGTTTGGAAACTAGGAAGCGCGGACGCTCGTCCCAGTGGCTCGGAGCAAGAGCTCTCAAAGGGAAGGCTCCCTTGTGGACGAAGGCCAAAGACGCGTTCGCCCTGGTTTGAGGGGAGGAGTGGGGTGTCGTTCGTATTACTTGGATCGCGCAAAGTGAGATTTAACGAGGGGCCTCTCGTATTTTCACTTTGCCTTGGGTACCCCCCGCCAAGGAGAGAATACCATGTACGTCAGAATTAGCCGCAGGGCGAGGGCCGGCCGCACATACGAATATGTCCAACTTTGTGAAGCGTATAGAAATATGGAAGGGAAACCCCGGACCCGGGTCATCTTGAACCTGGGGAGAAAAGAGAACCTCGACCCAAAGAGGGTAGACAAAATAATCGAGGCTCTCTTGCCTTACGGTTCAGGCGCCCAAGCTTCCTCTAAGGACGTGAGTAAGCCCGTATGGAGAATCCCCACGGATTACGGTGAGCTAGCCCTCTTGAACGCACTTTGGGACAGGCT
>JGI24721J26819_10004515_pt1 | contig 14385 bp, 12 predicted proteins | sample YelNatPaOPGAMG01_FD_26819 | JGI IMG/M metagenome (IMG submission 26819)
CCGTCTGTGGGGCGACTTGGGTTTCGGTACACCACGGCGGCGGGGTGGGGATTGGAAAAAGCATCCATGCGGGGATGGTCATCGTCGCCGACGGGACGAAATCCGCGGATCGAAGGCTGGAACGGGTCCTCACGGTAGACCCAGGTCTAGGCGTGGCCCGCCATGCCGATGCCGGCTACGAAAAGGCCATCCGCGTCGCCAGAGAACGGGGAATCCGGATCCCAAAACTAGAAGAATAGCCGTAAAGAAAGGGGGTGGTAAAAGGACTTTGTAAGTTTTCAACAAAATTTCGCATAATAAAAGGAGGTGCTCTATGAGGCGTGTTTTCATTATTTTGGCGCTTTTTGCAGTTTGTGCTTTTGGGCAACAGGCAATCAAAGTCGGCTTTATTGCTCCGCTAACTGGGCCTGCGGCAGCAGATGGCTTCAGCGCTCTTCAGTCAGCCTTATTAGCTGTGGATTACATTAACGCTCATGGCGGTATCAACGGGGTGCCGCTCGAGCTCGTTTATTATGATGACGCTCTTTCCCCTGACCAAGCAGCGGCATTAACTCGCAAGCTTATTGAAGGTGACAAGGTAGTTGCCGTTGTTAGCGGATCCTACTCTTCCACTAGCCGGGCGGCCGCAGCTGTGTGCCAGGAACTCAAAGTTCCCTTTGTTGCCGCTTATGCAGTGCACCCGAGCATCGTTCAGGTTGGCGAGTACGCGTTCCGCGTAGGCATGGCCGCTCAGATCCAGGGACGCATCGGCGGATATTTCGCGGTACGTGAGCTTGGCGCTAAGCGAATCGCTTTCCTCATCATGAACAACGACTTTGGCATTTCCTTGGCCCAGGCCTTTAAAGACGCCGCGACCTCACTTGGAGCAACGATTGTGTATGAAAAGAGGTACCCAGTTGGCGAGACGGAGTTCCGCGATTATCTCACGGCGATTAAAGCTGCTGATCCAGATCTGCTATACGCTCCGGGTTACTACAACGAGGCGGCGAACATCACCCGACAGTTCCGCGAGCTTGGCCTGCGATGTTGGCTCATGGGAGACGAGGGATACGATAGCCCCAAGTACCTCGAGTTAGCCGGCCCAGCAGCTAATGGCGTGTTCATTACAACTGACCTTGATCGCGATAGCCGGCGCCCCATCACTCAATTCTTCCTTAAGGCTTATGAAGAGCGAACCGGTATACCTGCAGACATGGTCGGCGCTTCTGCTTTCGACGCGGTTATGATCGTTGCGCATGTCCTTCGGCAGGCTGGTACTGATCCCAAGGCTTTCATTGCATACCTTGCTGAATTGAAGAACTTTGAGGACGCTGCAACTGGCCCCATCCTTATGTTCCAAGAGAGGACTGCAGTGCGGCCAATGCAAATACAAATAGTTCTCAACGGCAAATTCCGCCACTTCTATGAATACGGACCTGAGGAGCCCATCATTTATTACACTTATCCATAGTGGCTGAACAGAAAGGTGTAGCTTAATTGGGCCAGATTATCGCAAACGCCGTCATTCTCGGTTGCACTTACGCCCTCATGGCCATCGGACTCAACATGGTCTATGGCCTCTTGAAAATTCTGCATGTGGCCCACGCAGGCATCTATACATTGGGTGCCTACGTGGGCCTTTTAATTTTTCGCACTCTAACGAAATCCCTATGGCCAGGCTTGGTTTGCGCGATGGTTGCAGCAGGATTTGCTGGAGTAGCCATTTTCCACATTTTGTACAAACCGGTTTTGCGTCGCCCTCGATACATTGCCTTAATCGCTAGCGCTGGAATATTTGCTGCTTCCCAAGAGCTATTTCGTTTGATCGCTGGACCATATCCCTATGCCTTCCCCGCACAATTTGTATTTCCAGCTATTCGGACGAAGTTTTTTTACCTTACTTCAACACAGATGCTTATTTTAAGTTTTACCGTTGTAAGTTTTATTGTGCTGTATTTTTTAATTTCCCGAACCAAAATTGGGTTGGCATGGCAAGCCTGTATGCAGGATATGGATATAGCCGGAACTTCTGGAATTAATGTAAACCGTGTGATCACTTTAAACTTTTTCCTTGGATCAGCGCTAGCCGGAGCTGCGGGTATTTTGGTCGCGCTATACCGTAACTCTGTATTCCCCACTATGGGAGCGCTGGTGAGCTATAAAGCTTTCGTGGTCGTTGTGCTGGGCGGGCTAGGTAGTATGCCCGGCGCCGTCGTTGCGGCGATGCTTTTGGCCCTCGTGGAAAGTTTACTAAGCGCGGCTCCATGGTTTGAGTTCCCGCGCGATGCTTTGGCATTTTTAACCATGACCATAATCTTATTATTCAGACCTAAAGGGCTTTTTAAGAGGTAACCACTATGCTAGGATACATACTCACTATTGCAAACTTTGCTTGCATTTATGCCCTTGCCATTCTTGGCCTAAACATCCTTACGGGATACGCAAAACAAGTTTCACTGGGCCACGCTGCGATATTTGCGCTGGGTGCTTATAGCCAAGCGTTGCTAGTTACCAAAGCGGGGATACCGTTTTTTGCTTCATTAATCTTGGCAAGCCTTATCTCTTCCATTATTGGAATGCTGTTTGGTCTACCCAGTTTACGTGTCTCTCACGATCACCTCGTGTTGACCACAATTGGGTTAAATTTTATTGTTGTTGCTATCGTAGAATATTTCGACTTCTTCGGTGGAGCACTAGGAATTGTTGGGTTAGGAACACCTCAAATATTTGGGCATTTATTGGCTACCAGGGAATATTTAATACTTGTTGTTGGACTTCTTATTCTGGCGCTCATCTTTTGCTGGTTCTTCTCGCGGACCTGGGCGAAATTACTGATGGAGGCAATAGGAGAAGATGAGCTGGCCGCAGCGGTGCTGGGAATAAATGTTGCGAGGATAAAGCTTTTGGCATTCGCAGTGAGCTCTGCACTCACAGGATTAGCCGGGGCTTTGTGGGCTCAGTACATTGGCTCTGTGTTTCCCAAAAACTTTGGTCTGGAGCTATCCATCACAATGCTATCCATGCTGGTATTCGGCGGAATGGGAACTATTAGGGGGGCCCTCTTCGGCGCCTTGTTTCTCTATTGCTTACCTGAGGCTTTGCGTTTTATTCAGAATTATCGCATGTTGCTCAACGGCGTCCTCCTTGCAGCTATGGTCATATGGCAACCTTCGGGCATTTTAGGTAAAGGTGGCCTTTTGGATTGGCAAAATATTGTAAGAAAGAGAAAGGCGCAATGACCGCGAAGTGTTTATTCCAAATTTGACAACAATCTTGTTGGCCTCCCGGATGCCGTTCTTGAGAAACTCCGTGCCTTTCTTTCTACACGTTCATGGGAAAAGCCCGGCATTCAGGGAGGGGAAAGGAGGGAGGTTGCCCTACGATCCCAGAGTTCTTGCGGATTGGCAGATCGCTCAGGAGGCGGAAAAACGCATGCCCACCCCAGAAGAGTGGGCGGAGAGGCTCGGCCTTAGAAAGGATGAAATCATTCCCTATGGTCGCATCTGCAAACTCCATTACCTCAAGATTTTCGAGCGCCTAAAAGAGCGGCCCAATGGGAAGTACATCGAGGTCACGGGTATCACGCCCACGCCGCTCGGTGAGGGGAAGACCACCACCACTTTGGGCCTCATCGAGGGCCTGGCCCGGCGGGGGAAGAACGTAGGCGGCTGCATTCGTCAGCCCTCCTCTGGCCCCACCTTCAACATCAAGGGAACAGCCGCGGGCGGAGGTAATGCCCTCCTCATTCCCATGACGGAGTTTTCCCTCGGCCTCACCGGCGATATCGACGCCATCACCAACGCCCACAACTTGGCCATGGTCGCCCTCACCGCCCGCCTCCAGCACGAGTTCAACTACTCCGATGAGGATCTAGCCAAACGTGGGCTGAAAAGGCTGGACATCGATCCAAGGAGAGTGGAATGGAAATGGGCCATCGATTTCTGCGCCCAAGCCCTCCGGCGCATAATCATTGGCCTTGGAGGGAAAACGGACGGATTCATGATGGAGTCTGGTTTCCAAATTTCTGTCTCGAGTGAGCTCATGGCCATTCTTTCCATCGTCAAGGATTTGCGGGACCTGCGGGAACGCATTGGCAAGATCACTTTAGCCTACGACAAGCGAGGAAATCCCATCACAGCTGAAGATCTGGAGGTAGCGGGCGCTATGGCTGCCTGGATGCGCAACACCATCCACCCCACCCTCTGCTGCACCGTGGAGTACCAGCCCGTTTTGGTCCACGCGGGCCCGTTTGCCAACATCGCCATTGGGCAATCCTCCATCATCGGCGACCTTTTGGGTCTAAAGCTTTTCGATTACCACGTGACGGAATCGGGGTTCGGTGCGGATATTGGTTTTGAGAAATTCTGGAACGTGAAGTGTCGGATTTCCGGCCTTGTTCCCAACGTCTCCGTGATCGTCTGCACTGTGCGGGCCCTCAAAATGCACGGTGGGGGTCCTCGGGTGGTTCCCGGCCGGCCCCTCCCCGAAGAGTACAAGCGGGAGAACCTCGCCCTTCTGGAAAAGGGCATCGCGAACCTCCTCCATCACATCGGGATCGTGAAGAAATCCGGGGTGATACCAGTGGTGTGCATCAACCGTTTTCCCACGGATACCGAGGCCGAGCTTTCCCTTATCCGCCGCGTGGTGGAAAAAGAGGCGGGCGTGCGCTGTGCGGTGGGCGAACACTGGCTCAAAGGAGGGGAAGGGGCTTTGGAGCTTGCGGATGCGGTTTTGGAGGCCTGCGAGGAGCCCGTGGATTTCCGGTTCCTCTACCCCATGGACCTGCCCCTCCGCCAGCGGGTAGAACTCATCGCCCGGGAGATCTACGGCGCGGAAGGCGTGATCTGGGCTCCCGAAGTCGAAGAGAAGGTTAAAGAACTGGATGCACCGGAGTTTCGGGACTTCTATACCGTCATGGCGAAGACCCAGCTTTCACTATCCCATGACCCTAACCTAAAGGGTGTTCCCAAAGGCTGGGCTTTGCCTATCCGGGACATCTTGGTTTTCACGGGCGCCCGTTTCCTCTGCCCTGTAGCTGGGGAGGTAACCCTTATGCCGGGAACTGGCTCTGACCCGACTTTCCGCCGCATCGACATCGATGTGGAAACTGGGCAAGTAAAAGGTCTTGTTTAAACTGCGATTCCGTTTGAAGGTTTCAGCTAACTTTGTCCGCGATTAGAACACAGCCTCGCAAAATCGATGTGACTTAGATTGGATACTCGCTCAGACGCAACTATTGCCTCGGGCGGTTGTGCGCTCAGAGACAGGATAAAATATAGCGTAACGTTTATTGTGTTCGATAAGCATGGTGGTTTGAAGCATAGGGAGCGCATGTTCCGCAGATTTGCGGAAATCCAGATGGAAAGCTAACATGTTGATTAGACACAGTAGACGATACACTATGAAAACCTCGCGGGATTTACTATTGTTCCCGTGGCAGAAAGGCTGATGTTGGGAAAAGCCCGCGTGCTTTTGCTCTCCGCGGCTGAAGAGGTTTTCGGTGAGCAGGGTTTCCATCGGACCTCTATAAGCAGCATCTGCCGCCGGGCGGGTGTGGCCCGCGCCACCTTCTACCAGCACTTCGTCGATAAAGAAGCCCTTTATTCCGCCCTGGTGGAACAACTCCAGGATGAACTTCTCAGCCATTTGGCCCAAGCCTTTTCCTCTTCCCCTGATCCCAAAGAGAAGGTTGTGCGCGGCCTGAGAGAGCATCTGGAATTTATTTGCCTTCGGCGCCAGGCCTACCGTGTGTTCCGCGAAGGGGAGTTCATCCTGCCTGAGGTCTCCCGCCGCTTTTATCGGGCTTTGCTCGCCCAATGGGCTGAGCCTTTAGAAGGGGGGATGCGCGCCGGGGTATTTCGCCCTGATTTGGACGCGGAGATCTGCGCCGTCGCCATCCTGGGCATAGTGGAATTTTTGGCCATGCGCTACCTAATTTGGGAAGCAGAAGGACTTCCCGAGGGAATGCTTGCGAAAATGGCGGAATTCCTCCTTTATGGCATGGACAGCGGTATCCCTCGGCCGCCCGCTCCCCAGGCTCTTCCTGGGGTATGGGAGGAGGAGCGGGTTCCGGAGAACTCCCGGGGAAGCCTTCTTCAAGCGGCGGAAGCGCTTTTTGGAACGCAAGGATATTACGCAACCCAGGTGGTGCACATCACGCAGGCGGCCGGCCTTGGAACGGGCACCTTTTACCTTTACTTCTCCACTAAAGAGGCGGCGTTTGTGGAACTCGTGCGCACCATCAACCAAAAGCTTCGCCAGTACATCCGGCAAGCCATTCTGGGCGTTTCGGATCGGCGGTGGATAGAGGAGCTCGGTTTCCGCGCGTTTTTCTCGTTCATTACCCGCCATCCCCATGCGTATCGGATCGTGCGGGAGGCGGAGTTCGTGGTGCCTGAGGTGGGGCAGGAATACTATCGACGTTTTGCTTCTGGCTACATACGGGGGCTGGCAGAGGGCATGCAGCGCGGTGAGATTCGGGAGCTTCCCCCTGAGCCCTTGGCTTATAGCCTCATGGGCATGGGCCATGCCTTGGGTCTGAAGTGGGTCCTTTGGGAGGGGAGGAGGGTTCCACCTGAGGAGGGGCTTCAAGCCCTTTTCGCCCTCATCTTCCGTGGGCTTGCGGGCTGAAGTAATTTTCGGGAAGGGTTATTTGACAGGCGGGTTTTTTTCGCCTTACAATGACACCTGAATCAGGTGTAAAGGAGGGCCGATGCCGGCCGCGCGTATCCTGGGGGTGGGCATGTACCTCCCTCGGGAGAGGGTCACAAACGAGGAACTTGGCCGCCTCATGGCCTACGATGTGGCTGGCTACCTTGCGGAGAAACGCATTGGTGTACGCTTCCGTGCGGCTCCCTACGAGGCTACCTCCGACCTCGCCGTTGCCGCAGCTAAAGAAGCCCTCCGCCAAAGCGGCCTCCAGCCTGCAGACATCGACCTCATCATCCTCGCCACGGACACTCCGGATTTCGTGAGTCCCCCCACTTCTGCGTTGATCCAATACAAATTGGGCGCGAAAAACGCGGGAGCCTTTGACCTCAACGCCGCCTGCGCCGACGAAACCATTGCTCTTGCCCTCGCCTCCCACGCCATCATCCTTGAGGAAGCCCGCTACGTCCTTGTTATCGGTGCCTACGCTATGACGAAATGGCTGGACTGGAGCGTCTATACGGAGTCGGCCTCCAAGGTTTTGGCCATGCTTTTTAGCGACGGCGCGGGTGCCGTGGTCCTCGGCCCTTCCGAAAAGCCAGGTTTCCTCAAAAGCAAGATCCTGGCGGAGGGAGAGTACTGGGACACCTATGGCATCTATTTGGGCACGGCTTGTCCACCGACTCTAGACATGATCCAGAAAAAGAAGCATTTTTTGCGGTTCCATGAAAACGGCCATCGGGTTCCCAAGGATTACAACGCCACCCGGTGGCCCAAGCTCGTACGGGAAACCCTCAGCGCCGCCGGCTATGAACCCTCCGATCTCAACCTTCTCCTTACGAATCAGGTGGAGTACCCCGCTCTGGAAGCAGCCCTTCAGGCCCTCGGCCTTCCTCCGGATCGAACCCATTGGGTAGCGGAAAAGTTTGGATACGCAGGATCCGCTTCCGCTTTGATGGCCCTCTATGATGCCATTGAGTGCGGAAAGCTTCGAGCGGGAGACATCGTGGCCTTTTGTACATCGGGAGCGGGGTTTGTTTTGGCCTCCGCTCTCTTTCGGTGGGTATGAGATGCGGCTTTTGGGGAAAGTAGCGGTGATCACAGGGGCTGCGCAGGGGATCGGCCGCGCCACGGCCCTCCTTTTTGCTCAAGAAGGGGCCAAGGTGGCGCTTTGGGATATTTCGCCCCAAGGGGAGGCCGTGGCCGAGGAGATTCGCCGCGCTGGCGGTACAGCGGCATTCTTCCAGGTGGATGTGGCGAGTCGCGCGCAGGTAGAGGGCGCGGTGAAAGCTGTGGTCGAGAAATTTGGGAGGATTGACATCCTCATCAACAACGCCGGGATTACCCGAGACGCCCAGCTCCTCAAAATGACTGAGGAGGAGTGGGATCAGGTGATTTCTGTCAATCTGAAGGGGGTTTTCAATGTTACGCAAGCAGTGGCTCCGATCATGGCGGCCCAGGGGTACGGCCGCATCGTCAACGCCGCCTCCATCGTTGCCCTCTATGGGAATTTCGGGCAGACCAATTACGTGGCCTCTAAGGCGGGCGTGATCGGGATGACCAAGGTGTGGGCCCGAGAGCTCGGGCGGAAGGGGATCACCGTGAACGCCGTGGCTCCGGGATTCATCGAGACCGAGATGGTGAAGAAAATTCCGGAGAAAGTTCGGGAGATGGTGCTTAGCCGCATCCCCTTGGGAAGATTAGGGTCCCCTCAGGATGTGGCCTATGCTTATCTTTTCCTCGCTTCCGACGAGGCCGCGTATGTGAACGGCGCAGTCCTCTGCGTGGACGGCGGGCTAGTGTGGTGAAGGATGCCGAAGGTACGGGTGAACGGCGTCCAAATTTATTACGAGGAGACGGGGAGCGGCCCGGCGGTGCTCTTCATCCAGGGGCTGGGCCTCTCCGGAAGATTTTGGTATCGTCAAGTTTCCGCCCTTGCTCCTCATTTCCGCGTCATCACCCTGGATAACCGGGGCGCAGGAAAATCCGATAAGCCCGACGAGCCCTACACCATTCGCCAAATGGCAGATGATGCACGAGCGATTTTGGACCATTTGGGAATCCCTCGCGCGCACGTGATTGGTGCTTCCATGGGCGGCTACATTGCCCAGGAGCTCGCGATTTCCTATCCTGAGCGCGTGGGAAAACTCGTTCTTTTATGCACCCATTTGGGCGGGCCAGAGTATTTAGCGGCCACGCAATCCCTTTGGCGGGAAATCCTCAACGTCTTCGGTCTGAGCTTGGCAGATGTCTACCGGCGCGGCATCCGCTACTCTGTCACCCCTGAGTTTTTCGAGAGGCACAAAGAGGTGGTGGAGGAATTAGTGCGGATGAGGCTGGAGGAGCCGCAGCCGCCACATGCGTTCCAGCGGCAGTTTACAGCCGCGGCTCAATTTGACGCGCGGGAAAGGGCTTCCTCCATTCGTGCCCCTACCCTGGTTTTGGCGGGCGCGGAAGATAAAGTGGTACCCTTGGAATTTGCGCGCAAACTAGCTGCCTCCATTCCCAATGCCCAACTCAAAATCATCGAGGGCGCCGCTCATCTCCTCTTCATCGAGAAGGCCGACGAGGTGAATCAGGCGATCTTGGAGTTCCTAAGAGCATGAAGGCGAGAGTCAACGGCACGGAGCTTTACTACGAGCTTCGGGGAAAACCCCAAGGGGATCGGCTTGTTTTTTTGAATGGGCTTCTTATGGACCTTCGAGCTTGGGAACCCCTTCTTTTTTGGTTTTCCCCGCGGTTTTCCATCCTCCTTTACGACATGCGTGGCCAAGGCCGCTCGGAAAAACCTGAGGGGCCTTACCCCATCCCCCTCCATGCCCAGGATTTACGGGCGCTCCTCGACTTTCTCGACTGGGAGAGGGTAAGCCTCATCGGCCTTTCCAGTGGCGCGGCGGTGGCCCTTTCCTTTGCCACCTCTTGGCCAGAGCGCGTGGAAAAGATGGTGCTTGTGGGCGCTTACGCGCACGTGGATGCTGTGCTACGGGCGAAACTCCGGGCATGGCTTGAGGCGGCAAAACTGGGAAGTACCCTGCGGTTCATCATCGCAACCCCTTGGGTGTGGGGGAACGATTTCCTCGAGCGACACCCGGATCTTTATGCCCAGTTCCAGGCGCGGGCTGAGGAGTTTTCCCCTGAGGCTGCCTGTGCCCTGATTGCGGGGGCCGGGGAACACGACGTGCGTTCTGAACTCCCCAAAATCCGCGCACCTACCCTCCTTTTGGTGGGCAAGGAGGACATCTTTTTGCCACCTCGCTACGCACAGGCGGTTGCGGAACGGTTACCTTGTGCTTTGGTGCACATCGTGCCTCAAGCCGGCCATGCCCTGCCCTTCGAGTTTCCCGAAGTTTTCGCGAAAGAAGCCCTGGCGTTTTTGGAGGGGCATCATGGAGCCTAACGTGGCGCAAATTTTAGAGCATCGGGCGCGGCTCACCCCTAATCGGGTGGGCGTGGTGGAGTGGGAGAGCGCTCGGAGGTTTAGGTTTTCCGAGCTTGAGGAGCGAGCTTGCCGCCTTGCTGCCTGGCTTTCATATTTTGGTGTCAAAAAGGGCGAAAGGGTTAGCATTATCGCCCTAAACGGCGTCTACTATGTGGATCTCTTTTTCGCTTTGGCCAAGCTCGGCGCCATCTTTACCCCCATCAACTGGAGATTGGCCGTGCCGGAAATGGAGTACATCCTTAAGGATGCGCAACCCAAGGTGATTTTCTACGAAGAGGATTTTTCTCCCCAAGTAAAAGAACTTCGGGCTTTTTACCCAAACGCAGAGTGGATAAGCCTTTCCAACTATGAGGAGCGGCTTTTCTCCTTCCCACCCGAAGCCCCGGAAGTCAAAGTGGGGCTTGAGGATCCGCATACCATTTTCTACACCTCGGGCACTACGGGCCGGCCCAAAGGGGCCATCCTCCCGCATCGCATGATCCTCTGGAATTCCGTCAATACCATTGTGAGCTGGGGGCTCACGTGTGAGGATGTCTTTCCTGTGTTTACCCCCATGTTTCATTCCGGCGGGTTTAATGTGGGCCTGATCCCGCTTATCCATGTGGGTGGCCGCTCCGTGGTTGTAAGGAAGTTTGAGCCCAGCAGTGCTCTCCGCCTGATCGAACAGGAGAAAGCCACCGTAGTGTTTATGGTTCCCACCATGTTCCAAATCCTCGCGGAAGCACCGGAGTTTTGGAACACGGATTGGAGCTCTGTACGGTTTGCCATCTCCGGCGGCGCTCCTTGCCCTGTGGAGCTCATCAAGCTTTATCAGAGCCGGGGAATAGTGTTCAAGCAGGGCTTCGGCATGACCGAAGCCGGCGTGAACTGTTTTTCCATGGCCGAGGAAGAAGCCTTCCTCAAACCCGGCTCCGTGGGGAAACCTATCTTTCACTCCGCGGTGAAAATCGTGAATGAAGAGGGACGGGAAGTAGGGGATGAGGAAGTAGGCGAGCTCCTTATCGCTGGCCCCCATGTGTGCGCGGGCTATTGGCAAAAGCCCGAGGAAACAGCGGAAACCATAGTGGAAGGATGGATCCATACAGGGGATCTCGCCAAACGCGATAAAGACGGTTTCTACTACATCGTCGGCCGCAAAAAGGAGATGTTTATCTCCGGAGGGGAAAACGTGTACATGGCAGAAGTGGAAATGGTTCTCAACTCACACCCCAAAGTAAAGGAGGCTGCGGTCATTCCCATTCCCGACCCGAAATGGGGCGAGGTGGGCCGGGCGGTGGTGGTTCTTAGGCCGGGTATGACCGCGACCGAAGAGGAAATCAAGGCTTTTTGCGAAGGGAAGCTCGCCCGGTACAAGATCCCCAAATCCGTGGTGTTCACGGATGAACCGCTTCCACGCAATCCCTACGGGAAGCTTTTGCGTTCGGAGCTGATCAAGCGTTACGGAGAAAGATGATGAAAAAGAGGGTCTACATTTTGGCGGCCCTGCGCACGGCGGTGGGGAAATTTGGGGGCGCGTTCAAGGATGTGTCCGCGCCCAAACTCGCCGCCGCGGTGATTCGCGCGCTTTTGGCGCAAACGGGGATCACCCCCGCCGAAGTGGATGAAGTAGTTCTAGGCGAGGTTATTACCGCCGGGGTTGGCATGAACCCTGCCCGACAGGCCGCGGCATATGCCGGTCTTCCCTACGAGGTCCCTGCTCACCGTGAATCGGGTCTGCGGTTCCGGCCTGGAAGCAATTGTTTTAGGGGCGCGGGCCATTCGCGAAGGCGAGGCAGATTTGGTAATCGCCGGCGGGATGGAAAACATGTCTGCCGCTCCCTATGCCCTTCCCCAGTTGCGCTGGGGCAACAAGATGAACCACATCCAGGCGATTGACCTCCTCCTCCACGACGGCCTTTGGGATGCTTTCTACGGCTATCCCATGGGGGTCACTGCGGAAAACTTAGCCCGCCAATACGGAATAAGTCGGGAGGAGCAGGATCGGTATGCCTACCGCTCCCATATGCGCGCTGTCGACGCTATCCATTCTGGAAAAACGCGCGAAGAAGTCGTCCCTGTGGAGGTCTCCTTGCCCAAAGGGGGCACGGTTCTTTGGACTCAGGATGAACATCCCCGGCCCGACACAAGCCTCGAAAAGCTCGCTCAGCTCGCTCCCGCCTTTTTGCCCAATGGTACGGTTACCGCGGGCAATGCCTCGGGCATCAACGATGCTGCTGCTGCCGTCATCTTGGCCTCCGAGGAGAAGGCTAAGGTCTTGGGAATACCGCCCCTTTTGGAGTTTGTGGACTCCACGGTGGTGGGATTGGATCCGGCTATCATGGGTTTAGGCCCGGTCTTTGCCATCCGCAAGCTCTTAGCAAAACAGAGCTTGCGCGTGGAGGAAATCGACCTTTGGGAAATCAACGAGGCTTTCGCCGCCCAAATTCTTGCCGTGCTGCGGGAACTCCCCATTCCCGAGGAACGCTTAAACGTGAACGGCGGTGCCATCGCCTTTGGGCATCCCATTGGGGCCACCGGGGCCAAGCTTGTCGTGGGTTTAGCCCATGAGCTTTCACGTCGGGGCGGGGAAACGGGGGTGGTTTCCCTATGCATTGGCGGTGGGATGGGAATGGCTGCCCTCCTCCGCCGTCCCTAAAAAGGGGGTGAGAGACGAGCGAAGAAAGGTGTTTCCTCAAAAACTACAAAAAGGAGGGACGTATGCGCAAAGTTTTGGTGTTCATTTTCGTTGCGATGAGTGTAATGGGCGTAGCCCAGGGCGTTCCTGGAGTTACGGAGGACAAGATTTTGATTGGCTCGTTCCAGGCCCTTTCCGGGCCGGTGGCTCCCATCGGCCTGGACATGACCCGCGGTATGCAGACCTACTTCCGCTGGATCAACGATCTCGGCGGAGTGTGGGGACGGAAAATCGAGCTCCTTGTGGAGAACGACCAGTTCAACCCTGCGCTGACGGTGGCCCTTGTGAAGAAACTCGTGGAGAGTGACGGCGTATTCGCTATTGTGGGTGGTCTCGGCACACCTGGTTGCCTTGCGGTCATGGATTACCTCAACTCCAATGGCGTTCCCTTCGTCTATCAGGGCAGTGGCTCAAGCAAGCTCGCTTTCCCTCCTAAGGAATGGGTATTCGCTGTGCAACCCAACTACACCGTAGAGGGCCAGATCATTGCCAAGTACGCGGTGGAGGAGCTTGGGGCCAAAAGGATTGCCGTTATTTATCAAAATGACGATATCGGCAATGAGGGACTGAATGGCGTGAAAATGTACTTGGAAAAGATGGGCCTAAAGCCAGTAGCCGAAGTGGCTTTCACCCCAGGTCAGGTCGGTTTTTCCGCTGAGGTCCTCAAGCTTATGGCTGCTAATCCTGATGTGGTCGTCATTTACGCTATTTTGGCCCCTACGGTGGGGATCCTTGCGGAATCCCAGGCTGCAGGCCTCAAGACGCAATTTATCACTTCTTACATCAACGCGGACCTTTCCCTAGTGAAACTTGCCGGGGCCGCCGCGGAAGGGCTCCTAGTCACCGGCTGGGTTCCTGTCCTCGATCTCACGGACTATGACATGTTCCTTTACTACAGTGTGTTCCGCTATTACAACCCCGATTATTCGGGCATTCCTTCCGGCTATGTGGCTGCAGGTTGGATTGCCGCGGAGGTGTTTACCGGCGCCCTTCTTAAGGCCGGCCCTCAGCTCACACGGGAGTCCTTGAAGACAGCGTTGGAATCCATGCGTAACTGGGATGGCCTTTTGGCCAAAGGCATCACGTACGGACCGAATGAGCGGGCCGGGAAGATCTCCATGTACTTCTTCCGCATCCAAGGAGGCGCATTCGTTCCAGTGACCGGCTGGATTTCCGTGCCCTAAGGGTGGAGGAGCGGATGCTGGCCGTCCAGGGCCTGGTGGTCCAGTTCGGAGGCCTCCGCGCCCTGGACGGCCTCCATTTGGAAGTGGCCGAGGGGACTATCCACGGGGTGATCGGCCCAAACGGCGCAGGCAAAACCACACTTTTTAATTGTATTTCCCGTTTTGTCCACCCAGCAGAGGGTTCCATCCGTTTCGGGGACGAGGAACTGTTAAAACTTAAGCCACATCACATCCCCAGGTTGGGGATTGGCCGCACCTTTCAGCACGCTCAGCTTTTTCGCTTTCAGAGCGTCTTGGACAATCTTCTTACGGCCCAGCACATCTGGTTTAGGAGTGGTACTATTCAAAATGCTTTTTCCACTCCCCTGACCCGCAAAGAAGAAAAGGAGGCGCGAACTCGGGCCTACGAGGTCCTCGAACTTTTGAATTTAAGGGCATATGAAAATTGGCTTGCGGGATTT
>JGI24721J26819_10004518_pt1 | contig 14375 bp, 14 predicted proteins | sample YelNatPaOPGAMG01_FD_26819 | JGI IMG/M metagenome (IMG submission 26819)
CCAGCAAATATGGTTCCCCCAGCCATAGACGCAGTAATAGAAGAGGCAAAACCAGCAAACAGCAAAGCTAATGCAAATACCAGAGATGATGTATCGCCAATTAGCCCCCCTCCAATCGACGTTTATGATTGAGAGCTCATATATGAAAGACAATCCTATCAGCGAAACAAACGCTATAATATATTTTTCAATGTGTGCATACGACTGTGAATATAACATAAAGACCACTACTAAGCTCGTAAGAACTGCGCCAATTATCAAGGGTATCTTAAATAACATATTAAGTGCTATTGCCGCCCCCAGAACCTCTGCAAAATAGGTAAAGATGCAGGCAACTACTGCAGTCCCAAGGATAAAATAACCGTATATTGGCTTAAGGAATTTCATAGTGGCCTCAGACATACACAGACCTGTAACCATACCTATCTTTGAAGCATTTTGTTGTAACAAAATTAACATTATTGTAGAAAGAGTTACCATCCATAGCAAACTATAAGAATAGTCAGAACCAGCAGCAATGTTTGATGCCCAGTTTCCNGGGTCTATAAATCCTACAGTAATTANAATACCAGGACCAAAATACCTTGCCCAATTTAAAACAGTTAGGTTTGCCTTATGTTTGGTTTTTAGATCTTTAANTAGAGCTGAAATATTCAAATTTTATATCTTCCAATCTGATTTATAATCAAGGCTCAAATCGTCTGAAACTCCCCTGAGAATCATATCATATCCACAAACTGCCACCATAGCTGCATTGTCAGCGCAAAATTTTGGTGAAGGCACTATCATGCCCAGATTGTGTTTCCTACAAACTTTAGCTACTTTACCTTTAAGAATATTATTTGCCGCCACTCCACCACCTAATACGATCTCTTTTATGTGATAATCTTCTACAACCCTTTCAATTTTTGAAGAAAGGGAGCTAAACAGTGAATTTTGTAACCCAAGAGCAAAGGCTGGATAATCATTTTTCGATGTAATCTTTCTAAAAGTTCTCAGTGCTGCCGTCTTTATTCCGCTAAAGCTCATCATATAGCCTTCCATCTTTAACTTTGATATCTTGATTTCACCCTTAGCGCTAAGGGATAGCCTTTCTATCTCGCTTCCAGCAGGATATGAAATACCCATCTCTCTACCAATCTTGTCGATTACCTCCCCTATTGCATCGTCCACTGTCCAGCCAATTCTTTTATAAACGCCCCAACCACTCCACAAGATCATCTCGGTATGGCCACCCGAAATGACGACACCCAGACATGGAAATTTTGGATAACGATTCTCCAACAGACATGCTAGCAAGTGAGCCTCAAGATGATTTACTCCAACTATTCTAACCCCTTCACAAAGAGCTATAGTCTTTGCAAAACAAAGCCCTAAAGAAAGAGAACCAGGAAGTCCAGGACCCACAGTCACAGCTACAGCATCAATCTTTTCTTTAAATTTTTCTCTTATTACATCATAAAGCGGCAAAAGGGTTCTAAAATGTTCTCTAGATGCTACTTCTGGCACTACACCCCCAAACTTCTTGTGAATTTCTTCCTGCGTTGCCCTTACTTCACAAACTAAAATACCATCCTTTACAATAGCAATTCCCGTATCGTCACAAGACGTTTCAATACCAAGAACTATCAATTCAGTATAATCTCCTCTATGAGTTTAGTTTTCTCTTATCAATCACCCTCTTTGCCTTACCGCTGGATCTTTCTATTGTTTTTGGCTCAACCAATCTAAGCTTTACATCTATACCAAGGACTGATTTTAATTTATGAGTAAGAGTTCTTTCCATTTCCACAAGAGACCTCATTTTATCTTGAAAGATATCATCTGAAACTTCAACGAAGACTTCTATGATATCCAAATAATTTTTTCTATCAAGCACAATTTGATAATGCGGCAAAACACCTTGAGTGCTAACTAAAACCTCTTCTATTTGTGAAGGAAATACATTGACTCCTCTTACAATAATCATATCATCTGTTCTACCTTTAATCTTGCCAATTCTTGCCATAGTTCTACCGCATCCGCAAGGTTCTTCAATAAGGTATGTGATATCTCTTGTCCTGTATCTAATGATAGGTAGAGCCTCTTTTGTAAGAGAAGTAATCACAAGCTCTCCAACTTCACCCGGTTCAACTGGTTCTAGTGTTTCTGGATCTATAATCTCCACCAAGAAATGATCTTCCCAAATGTGCATGCCAACCTTTAGTTGACATTCCCCCGCTACTCCAGGACCAATCAACTCAGACAAACCATAATTATCTGTGGCAATAATTCCAAGTGTACTCTCTAATTCTTTTCTTATTTCTTCTGTCCATGGCTCAGCTCCAAAAAAACCTACTCTTAATTTTAGGTCCTCCCTTTTTACCCCCATATCTTTCATAACTTCTGCCAAATGGAGGGTATACGATGGAGTACCAATTAAAGCTGTAGTACCAAAATCTTTCATAATATTTATCTGTCTCTCACTGTTACCTACAGAAGTTGGAATAACAGTAGCTCCTATTTTCTCAGCCCCATAGTGCATGCCAAGACCGCCTGTAAACAAACCATATCCTAAAAAATTTTGGACCTTATCGTCATGTCTTAGCCCGCCAGCATACAGCACTCTCGCTGTAAGTTCCGCCCACGTCTCTAAATCCCTTGCAGTATATCCCACTACAGTAGGCTTTCCTGTAGTTCCACTTGATGCGTGGAGTCTAACCACATCACGTTCTGGCACTGCAAAAAGTCCAAAGGGATAGTTATCCCTTAAATCTTGTTTTACAGTAAAGGGAAATTTTGAGAAATCTTCAAGAGTTCTAAGATCCTTTAATGATAGTCCCTTTTCTTCCATCTTTTGCCTGTAAAATTTTACGTTCTCCCAAACCCTTGAAAGAACCCCTCTCAGTCTAGAAAGTTGTAAGTCTTTAATTCTTTTTCTCGGCATACATTCATAATCTGGGTTAAATATCATATGCAACTCCTTAATGATGTTAATTTATGAGAAACTAATTTAATTTTTTATCTTTCTTGTAACAATATCAGAATGAGATAGTATACCTATGTTATTATCTTGAAGCACCTTTATTCCTTTTTCTGTGTCAGAGAGATCAAAAACTACAAAACCCCCAACGCCAGAATACAAATATTCTACGTTTATCCCTTCATCCGCAAGAATTTTCAGTGTTTTATGTAGTCCGCCAGGAATATCAGGAACGTCAACACAGACTACATCAGTTTCTTTAACCGTAAAACCCTCATTTTTTAACATCTCTTTAGCCTTGCTCACATCATCTACAAGAACCCTAAATATCCCATACTCAGCCGTATCTGCTACAGAAAAACCTCTAATATCTAAACCCCCTTTAGCTAAAACTTCCGTCAATTCAGCAAGTCGTCCTGCTCTATTTTCCATAAATATCGCCAATTGTCTTACCTTCATCTTCTCCTCCTCCTAAAGAAATTTTATTATTTCTCTTTAAACTCTCTTCCTGCCATAAAGGCTTTCAAGTTAATCTCGTGGAGTCTTTCAGGTAAAAATTCTTTTAGGGTTTCTATCCAAAGATCTACTGAAATATCTAAAAATCTTGAGAGCAAACCCATCATAATAATATTTATTGTCTTTGGATTTCCCAGGTCTTTTGCTATTTTTGAAGCATTGATCAAACTAAAGTCAAAACCAAGCTCTCTAATCTTGTCCATTATATCTGTAGGATATTCAGATTTCCCCGAAATTACAGATAAAGGAGGTAGCATCTCATCTGAAACTAGCAATTTGCCATCTGGCTTTAAATATTCTAAATATCTCGCAGCTTCTAAGCACTCAAATGCTACTAAGAAGTCCACATCACCCTTTGACAGAAGAGGTGAATGAACCTTTTTAGCTAGTCTTACAGCGCTCTCAACACTCCCTCCCCTTTGTGCCATACCGTGAACTTCAGTTAACTTTACATCATAACCGCTTTTAAAACCAACATTAGACATTAATCTTGATGCAGTTAATACGCCCTGCCCCCCTACTCCAACAAATAAGAAGTCAATTTTATTCATCAATTTTCCTCCCAAATTTAACTAAACTGACTTATTGCACTGTGTAAGCATACATCAGCACACAATCCGCAACCATAGCATAGGTCTGCCCTTATCTTCACCTTTTTTGTGTCTTTATTAAAGCTCATTGCAGGACAAGCAATATTTAGACAAACTTTACACCCCTTACACTTTTCTTCATCCACTAAGTATTTAACGTTTTGTGCTCTTTCTACAAGAACACAAGGCCTTTTAGAAATAATTACACACGGTTCATTTAGTTTTAACATCCTTTCTATAATCTTTTTAAGTTTTTTAAAATCAAGAGGATCTACTACCTTTACGTAATTTATCCCCAATCCCTTTAGGACCTTTTTTACCTTTATAGGTTCTACCTCATCGCCCCTTGCCCTTATGCCAGACATAGGATTTCCTTGATGTCCGGTCATAGCAGTAGTCCTGTTATCAAGAATTATTACAAGCACAGGCGCTTTATTGTAAGCCAATTCAGCCACACCAGGCAATCCCGAATGAATAAAGGTTGAATCACCCAATGTAGCTACCACTTTGATACCGTCATCTGATTTTAAGTTTTGAGCAAGACCTGCAGCCATACCCAAACTTGCACCCATACAAATAATTGTATCGCTTGCCCCTAAGGGTTTAAGGGCGCCAAGAGAATAACAACCGATATCAGAAGTTATATATAGATCTTTTTTCTTCATTCTTATCTGGTTCAACGCATAATAAACTCCCCTATGTGGACAACCCGCACACAAAAGAGGCGGTCTGGGTAGTACCGGCAACTCGTATTTTGGAACCTCCAAGTTGAAGAGCGTTTTTCTTATTAGATCCGGGGACATCTCAAGAGAAGGTTCAAATACCTCCTTCCCAATAACTTCAACCCCAAGATTCATTGCCCGTATCTCATCTGCCACAAATGGATCTGATTCCTCAATTACATATATTCTGTCAAATCTGCCAACAAAATCTGATATCAATGATTTCGGCAAAGGATATGTAGTAGAAAGTTTTAAAAATGATGCATATTTGAAAACTTCTCTTGCATGTTCATAGGCAACCCCACAGGCAATTACGCCAGTATTGCCACCCCATTCAATTTTATTAAAATCCGTGTTCTCAAAGATAGACACGGCTTTTTCCATCTTATTATCAAGATTGGCTCTAAGCTTCCTCGCATTAGCAGGCAAAACAATATATTTTTCTGGATTTTTTTCTACATTCTTTTTTGGAACTTCTACTCTATCTTGAAGCTCAACTATAGAAGAGGAATGAGAAAGCCTTGTAGTGGACCTTATTATTACAGGAAGGTCTGTCTGTTCTGAAACCTCAAATGCCCACTTCGTTAGCTCTTTAGCCTCTTGAGAATCTGAAGGTTCAAGTACTATTGCCCTTGACATCTTTGCAAGATATCTTGTGTCCTGCTCATTTTGTGAGCTATGCATACCAGGATCATCTCCCACTACTATAACCAATCCAGCGTTTACACCTGTATATGTCAAGGTCTGAAGCACATCTGCTGCTACGTTTAATCCCACGTGTTTCATAGAACATATACTTCTATTCCCAGAAAGAGATGCCCCTAAACAAGCTTCTAAAGAAACCTTTTCATTTGGAGCTAACTCTACATATAATTCCTTGTATTTTTTTAAACTTTCAATAACTTCAGTACTAGGAGTCCCAGGATATGCCGATGCAAAAGTTACACCGGCTTCCCATGCCCCCCTCGCAATCGCTTCATTTCCTAACATTATCCTTTTCAAATTTTACACGCCCCTTAAAAACTTATTTGTTAATTTTCCTTTTATCAATCACCCTTTTGGCCTTACCTTCAGACCTCTCTATGCTCTTGGGTTCTACGAGTTTTACCTTCACGGATATGCCGCAAATATTATAAATAGAGTCTGCAACCTTCTTCTGTAGCCTCTCAAGAGATTTTACCTCTGATGTAAAAAGTTCTGGCAAGACTTCAACCCATACTTCTATAGTATCTAGTTCCTTTTCCCTATCTACTATTATTAAATAATGAGGAGAAGTTCCTTCCACCTGAGCCAATGCAGATTCAATCTGAGATGGGAACACATTTACTCCTCTGATAATAAGCATATCGTCAGATCTACCAAGAATCCTAGAAATCCTTGCATGTGTTCTTCCACATACGCACGGCTCGACATTTAACTTTGTCAAGTCTCTCGTTCTATATCTTATAAGAGGTATTCCTTCTTTTAAAAGTGTAGTTATTACCAACTCTCCAACCTCACCAGGCGGCAAGGGTTCTAAGGTATTTGGATCAACAATCTCAGCAATAAAGGCATCCTCTGCAACGTGAAGCCCATCCTTTTCAAGACATTCACACGCCACCCCAGGCCCCATTATTTCAGAAAGTCCATATATATCTACAGCCGTAAAATCAATTCTTTCTTCAATCCTCTTTCTCATCTCTTCAGACCATGGTTCAGCACCAAGTACTCCAACCCTTAGTTTTGAATCTTTTAAACTCAGCCCCATCTCTTCTGCAACATCAGCAAGATGTAAAAGATAAGAAGGAGTACAAGCAATTACAGTTGCCTCAAAATCCATTATTAACTGAATTTGCCTTTTCGTTTGACCTCCAGAAGACGGTACCACAGTACCACCAAGCCTCTCAACACCGTAGTGAAGCCCTAAACCACCAGTAAAAAGACCATATCCGTACGCAATGTGTACGGTATCATACTTGCTAACTCCAGCTCCCACAAGAGCCCTTGCCACAAGTTCAGACCAAACGTTTAGATCGTTTTGGGTATATCCAACTACTGTGGGCTTTCCAGTAGTACCACTTGATGCGTGCAACCTGACTATCTCTCCTCTGTTTACAGCAAACATGCCAAACGGATAATTATCTCTAAGATCGCTCTTTAACGTAAACGGAAGTTTTTTAATGTCATCAATATCTCTGATATCATTCGGAGTTATTCCCAACTCGTTAAACTTCTTTCTGTAAAACGGGACAAATTCATAAACATAACGTACTAATCTCCTAAGCCTAGCCTCTTGCAAGCTAATTATCTCTTTTCTAGGCAAAAGCTCTACTTCTGGCTTAAAATATTTCATCATCTCCTACTCTTTAACTGAGCTAAAAACCTCAGGTTGGGATATTTTTAGTCCGCCAGCACAAGCCCTACTCCCAACAGGCGGAACTTAGGGCACCCCGCATTAGATGTTAGATGTATTTTACTATATACTATGAAAATTTTATAAATTTAAATAGTCACAACCTATTAACTAATTTTATAGCAGAGTTCTTACATCCTCTTGCACAAGCTCCACAGCCTACGCATTTAACTTCATCCACAAATGCTTTACCATCTACTATTGATATTGCACCCTTTTTACAAAATCTCAGGCATATCTCGCACCCCTTGCACAAAACGGGATCCACTTTTGCAACCTTTAATTTTTTAAGCTCTTTGTGATCATCGCTAATAGTTTCATCCAAGTCTGGTTTTAAAATTTCAAATCCAGAATCAAGAATGGCTACATCAGCAGCATTCCCTAAATTCTTTTTATAAAAGCACCCTAAAAACCTGCTTTTATGGTGTCCACCCCTTCTATTCCCACACATTCGACCTCTCATTTATCATCACCTCTTAGGGTTAATTTTAACAAAATTAATATAAAATAATCTTTATTGATTTCATTCACCTAAATTTATTTATCCGGAGGAGATATGAAAATTCAAACTCTTGATCTAAATTTTCTAAATACCAGAAATGTATTGAGTAGTTACCTGGTAGAATCAGATCCACCTTTTCTAATAGAAACTGGTCCTGACTCAACTTTTGAAAATTTAAAAACCGCATTGAGCAAGTTAGGCTACGAGATAAAGGATATCAAGTATGTTTTTGTAACTCACATTCATCTCGATCACTCAGGAGCTGCATTTAGGTTTGCTAATGAGGGCACAAAGATTTATGTCCATCCAAATGGCAAAAGGCACCTTATAAACCCTTCCAAACTTATAAAATCAGCCACAATGGTTTATAAAGAAAGAACCCATGAGCTCTGGGGAGATATCCTTCCCATTGATGAAGAAAATGTAGTCGAGACCTCAGATGGGCAAATTATAAAGATAGGCGATGTTCAGGTTAGAGTAATAGATTCTCCAGGACATGCAAAGCATCACAACGTTTATTTGGTAAACGGACATTTGTTTACAGGTGATACAGGAGGAGTAAGGATAGGTCAGGGTCCAGTTATGCCAGCAGTTCCACCTCCTGACATAGATATCCCTGCATGGCTAAGGACCATAGAAAAGATGAAAGGTTTCAATCCTACTTATATATGTCCATCACATTTTGGATGCTTTGCCGATCCAGAATACCACCTGGAAACGCTTAAAGAAAATCTTATAAAATACGACAGATTCATCAGGGAGAAAATAAAATTTTCAGATGATTATGACACACTATTTCCAATATTCAAGGAATATGTAGATTCATTCTTTACAGATAAAAAAGTTAGAGAATTTTATCAATTTGCGAATCCCGACGAGATGAACATTGCAGGACTAATCAGGTATGCAAAGGTAAATAAGTTTGACGTAGAGTGAAAAGAAGATCACGTCAAATTTTTTCTGTAAATTCATCCAGCTGATAAAATCAGTTATAATTAAACTTTTTTTAAAATTATAAATTTCAATTGTTTAATACTTTAGATATTTTTTTAAAATGTAGCAACAAAAATAATACATCTAAAAAAGAGATTCGCTATTTTTGAGTATTTTATTGATATAAGGTGTCAAAGTTTGGATAAGCAAGTTGCACAGCTGAGTAGTTTTGCTTTTATAGTAAGCCAAGCGTCCTGCAAGGATTTCAAGATAAAATGATTCGTTCATCTTCTGTTAATATTGCTTCATGTATATTTCACTGTAAGAATAAAACAGGAGGTGTGTATTATGAACAAAACAAAAAAATTTTTAGTTTTAACAGTTGGTGGGTTATTACTCACAAGCACAGCAATAGGGGTAGCAAAAGCCGATCAGTATGTTACTGGCTCTATCAAGATTACACAAGACAATGAGGTAAATTATGCAGATCTGTCGAACACAACGATTGATCAGGCAGTATCAAGCGCTCTTGCAGCTCAACCAGGAAAGGTCATCAAGGCAAAGCTTGAAGATGAGAACGGCACTTTAGTTTGGAACGTAGACGTAGTATCAAATAATCAAATGTATGAAGTAAAGGTAGATGCAAAGAACGCTAAGATTTTAAGCACAGGCACAGATCCAGTAGACAACCAGAAAGAAAGTGTTGAAGAAAAAGATTAGTGTATGGGGGGGGCTTTGGCCCCCTCGTTTTTATTGAAAAATTTATCAGATTAAGGTAATATGAGCACAATGAGACTATTAATAGTAGAAGACGAAAAAACTTTAGCAAATTTAATAAAAAGGGGATTTGAAGAAGAAGGTTATGCCGTAGATGTTGCATACAACGGTGAAGATGGTCTTTTTTTTGCCGAAAATAATAATTACGATGCTATTGTACTAGACATTATGTTACCTATAATTGACGGAATTAGTTTGTTAAAAAAACTTAGAGAACAAAATATCTCAACACCTGTTATTATACTTACAGCCAAGGATTCAGTAAAAGACAAAGTTTTGGGTTTAGACAGCGGTTCTGATGACTACCTTACAAAACCATTTTTATTTGAAGAACTTCTTTCTCGAGTAAGGGCAATAATAAGACGTAAATTTGCAGCATCAAGCCCAATAATAAAAATCTGCGATTTAGAGATTGACACTGCACAAAAAACAGTTAAGAGAAATAACAAAAAAAATTAATCTTAGCGCAAAGGAATATACACTCCTTGAATATTTAGCTCTAAATAAAAATAAAGTAATAAGTCGCACGTCAATAATTGAGCACCTATACGATGAATATTTTGATCTGGACAGCAATGTTATAGATGTTTTTATCAATAGAATCAGAAATAAAATTGATAAAAATTTTGACAAAAAGTTAATCCACACATTTCGCGGTATAGGTTATAGTTTAAAAGATTGAATTCAATAAAATTTAGACTATTTACTTTTTACTTTATCATATCCTTTGCAATATTCGGGATATTAGGAACATTTTTATATCTTAGTCTTGAGAATATTGTTTTAGAATCAATTGATAATACTTTAAATGCAAAAGCTAAAGCAATTGCTACACTAATCAATGAGGATGAAGGCATAAATTTTCAATATTCAGACGAAATATTAAAAGAGTATTCTCGACATTCAAATCAATACTTTCAGATAATTCAAGGTTCGAAAATTGTTGAAAAATCTGAATCTTTAGGCTCTGATAATCTACCAATTGTCAACTCAGCTCAAACCATTTACTTTAAAAACAAACCTATTAGAATTGTGCTATACAACCTCACAATAAACAAAGAGCATCTTATTATAGAGTGCGCACAAAACATCGAAAGTAAAATAGACTTGCTCCAAACTTATCTGAGCGTATTATTTTTATCTATTGTAGGAGCAATCTTTTTGAGCGCTTTAGGCGGTTTATTTATTGTAAATATAATGCTAAAACCTATTAAAAAAATCTCTTATACGATCAGCAAACTCACCGAGTCAAATTTATTCCAAAGCCATATTGACGAAAACGTAGTAGACGAACTTAAGCCTCTTGCAACTTCATTCAATCAAACCTTTGAAAGACTTGATAACGTATTTACTAAACAAAAACAATTCATTGCAGACGTCTCCCACGAGTTGAAAACCCCCTTAAGCGTAATATCAATGGAAACAGAAATCGCGCTCAGAAAACAGAGAAGCACTCAGGAATATATAAGTGTCATCGAACAAATAAAAGAGAGTTCACAATACATGAAAGGCATTGTAGAAACTCTGTTTAAACTTATAAAAATAGAAAACACACAACTTTTGGAAAGAAAAACCCTTGACATTAAAGAAGTAATTCAAAAATCAACAAAATTGCTAAAAGATCAGATAGAAAAAGGTCATTTAAAGCTAAATATCCAGGGCGATACCTTTTTGATTGACGCCGATGAAACGCTAATTATGGAAGTATTCTTAAATCTTATAGATAATGCAGTTAAGTACAATAAAGAATATGGCACAATAGATGTTCTGATTTATCCAGAAAAGCGCGTTGAAATTATTGATAGTGGAATTGGAATACCAAAAGAATCGCTTGACAAAGTTTTTGACAAGTTTTACAGAGTAGACCCTTCCAGATCAAAAGAGGTTGAAGGTTTGGGACTGGGTCTTAGTATTGTAAAGAAGGTTTTAGACTTACACAACGCTAGAATTGAAATCGAAAGCAAGCTTAATGTAGGGACAAAGATAATTATACTTTTTTAAAGATTCACTCTGAACATATGATTAAGTGCGATTTTCTCGGTAAATTCATCCTTGATAGAATCAGTCATGTTGCACTTATGGTAAGCCAAGCATCCTGCTTGGCAGCTTTTAAAAAATCTCAAAAAGCAATACACCCCGAGCAAGATGCTCGGGGTACTATAAAGAACTTTTCGCAAGCAGGGTGCTTGCATTACTGTGAGTTAGCATAAGCTATTATCCATGCATCAGCATTTGAGTCTAACATAAATTCTCTTTTTGCTATATTTTTATACTATGCTTGTGACTGCACAGTACTAAATCTATATACTCCTTAATAAGTGGCAAAAATAATATATATAAAAATATAGGTTCGCTATTTTTAAGAGTTTTATTAAGCTAATGTGTCAAATCAGGAAAGTGGCCTTTTTCACAAAAGACAGGGCATTAAGAAATATTACTGATGAAATACAAACGTGCAATAAGTCTTCTGAGGACCTTGCAAACCGTTATGAACTAAATACAAATTGGGATACTCAGCTGGAGCCACAAAAACATTGATAGATTCTCCGTTTAACAGATAGCAAGGTGGCTTTACTCCCACAGGTTCATTAGTTTGAAAATCAGTAATCTGACCTACTAAACTTGCATCACGAAAACCCTCAACTGTAACGTTTTGAATGTATTGAAGTTCTACAAGCTGACCATTCCAATAGCCAGTATAAGAAAATTGAGAAGGATCTACTTGTGCAATTAAACTGTTTATCTTAGCATTCTCTTGTGAGTAAGCACTTTGGTTGCCAAAGGTAGCCACGAAAAGGATCGAAAGCAAAAAAATTGATGATAGGATCAAGATAAGCAATTTCAATCTCACTAAACTCACCTCCTTAATTTATTAGGATAGCGATCAAGCATTCAATCCTAATGCCCTGCCTTAAACTCTAGTATACCACCAAATATAAAAATTCAAATATAAAAATTAATAAATTTACAACTTACAAATATCAGATTCGGTTTGATCTATGAATTCATTTTCTTTTATAGGATTATCAATTTTAATCCACTCAAAGTGTCCCAAAAGTGGATCGTTATAACTTCTACCAATATAAACAAGATACAAACCAGCCAAAATTTCTCCATTCTTACCCTTTGGGATCCAGAGATATAAGTTAGAATTCTTAAGCAATTGTAAATTATTTCCTGCACTTACCCCACCAGGCAAAAGATGCTCAACGGTCTCAGGATTTGATGGGAAATTCCCAGTCTGTGCTTTGGCATTTATTTCGCTAATATCCCCTGCTTTATAATTCAGACCAAACCTTTCACCTGCAACTACGCGATTTGGAAGAACGATAAACTTTGCATATTTTGCACTTTTAATTAATCTTTCATATTCATCACTACCTTCTACTACCATGCTTGAATCGGGAGAAAGCTTCACAAAAAGCCCTTTACATGAATGAACGCTACCTTCGTTGCTATTAGAGTTAACGGGATTTTGCGAAATTAAGCCTACAGAAAATCTTAGATTATCAGTATTAGCAATCATTACAGTGGTCAGATCACGCCAGTCGCCTCCGCCAGAAAACCAGCTTATATTAGAGGCCTGATTAATAGGTTTTGGATTTTCACTGATATTTATAGATGCCAACCAGAGCATATGGTCTTTATAAAATAAAAAATTTCTATTGTTCGCTAACCAAGAAATTGATAGAGGAAATTTATCTATATTAAGGCTAAACAAGAAATTATTTTCATCATTTTTAACGTTAAGTTTAAAAAAATCTATCTTGTTTAAATTTGCTATCATATAAGGGAAAGCTTTGCCAGTAGCATAAACTATCTCATCATTATTTACCACGTGAATCATATAAACGCTTTCCCCAGGCAAATTCTTTACTTTTTTTAAAGTATCAGAATTTATATCGTATTCGTATATGCCATTTTTTTGTTGAATATCTTGAGAATTTTTAAAGGATATGCCAAGAAATATATTTTTACCATCATTGGAACAAGAAGCGCTTGTAACACCTGATCCTACAAAATCAGAATGAGAAGAAAGTATGTCCTTTGTCGTAGAGGCAATTAGATCGTAAAGATAAATTTTCTTCAAGCTTACGTCAGTTTGCCCCCGAACATAAACAATTTTACCTGTTTCACCTACCCATCCAATGCTTGCCATATTATCTGGCAAGATATCTTTTATCAAGCTACCACTGTCTTTTATAATCTTCCACTTAGGGAAAAAGTTAGACTCATTTACTACAAACAAAATAGAGTCTGACGGGTTAGATATTAATGTAGAATAATCACCGCTGCCAAACTTTTCACTTTGATTATTGCTAATTTTAAAATCTACTATCTCTTTATTTTCACCAGATTGCTTCAAGTAAATAATATCCTGATTAAAGGGAGAATAAACAAAAGAAGAAATGTTGCTAGAAAATAAAGGTCTTATAATATTATCAGCATTTGCTAAATACATTGTTTGATTTGAAACATAAACAAAACTATCAGAAAGGTCTTGTTGCTTATTGACTGCCTGAAAGTTAGAAATACCCTTGTGCTGCATTCCTAAAAAGGCGTATATCCCTGAAATTGACGCAAACAAAACAAGAACTACTGCAATTAAAATTACTCTCAATCTTTTAAAGTCCACATAATCGCCCCCTTATCTGTAAGATATATTTATTACACTTTACATAATACTATCAAATCTTGGATCAAGTCCGATTTTCTCGGTAGATTCATTCACTGATAGAATCAGTCATGTTTGCACTTATGGTAAGCCAAGTATCCTGCTTGGTAGCTTTTAAAAAATCTCAAAAGCAATACACCCCGAGAAAGTTGCTCAGGGTACCATAAAGAACCGCAAAACTTTTATGGTAAGCCCAGGATACCATAAATAATTGCAAAGTGCGATATATCAAATAAGTTTTGGTATCAATGATATATTTCAAACGACTTTTGCCTTAGTTTTATAAAATGTAGATCCTTTGAGATT
>JGI24721J26819_10004533_pt1 | contig 14351 bp, 12 predicted proteins | sample YelNatPaOPGAMG01_FD_26819 | JGI IMG/M metagenome (IMG submission 26819)
AATAATAATAATAAATCCGGAGATTAAATGGCAGACATAAAAGACGTTAAACTTGCAAAGCAAGGCAAAGAAAGAATTTTATGGGCGGAACAGGATATGCCTGTTTTGGGATTAATAAAAGAGCAGTTTGCCGACAAAAAACCTTTTAAAGGTTTAAATATGGGACTTTGCCTTCATGTAACGGCTGAAACTGCAAACCTTGCAAGGACTCTTAATGAAGGCGGGGCAAACGTATATTTNTGCGCCTCCAATCCGCTTTCGACACAGGACGACGTAGCCGCCTCTCTTACAAAAGATTTCGGAATCGACGTTTACGCCATAAAAGGCGAAGATTCCANTACCTATTATAAACACATAGAAAGCATACTCAGCCACGAGCCCGACGTTACGCTTGACGACGGCGCAGACCTCATATCGGTAATACATAAGAAGCATAAAAAATTAATTAAAAANATTAAGGCGTCGATGGAGGAAACTACTACCGGCGTAATAAGGCTTCGCTCTATGCAGGCGGCGGGAGAGCTTAAGATACCTGTTATAGCTGTTAATGATGCCGATGCTAAGCATCTTTTCGACAACAGGTACGGCACGGGNCAATCTACCATCGACGGAATAATAAGGGCTACGGATATGCTTCTCGCAGGCAAAAATTTCGTAGTNATGGGTTACGGCTGGTGCGGTAAGGGACTCGCATTAAGGGCAAGGGGCATAGGTTCTAACGTAATAGTTACGGAAATAGACCCCGTTAAGGCTTTAGAAGCCGTAATGGACGGATTCAGGGTGATGAAAGGAACGGAAGCGGCAAAAATAGGCGATATTTTTTGCACCGTTACCGGCGATATTAACGTTATCGACGCAGAACATTTCGAGAATATGAAAGACGGAGCGATAGTTTCAAACTCCGGACACTTTGACGTTGAAATAAACATAAAAAAGCTTAAGAAGATGGCAAAAAAAGTGAGAACCGTCAAAGATTTTGTAGAAGAATATACTTTGGACGACGGAAAGAGAATATACCTGCTTGGTGAAGGCAGGCTCATAAACCTTGCAAGCGCGCACGGGCATCCCGCCAGCGTTATGGATATGAGTTTCTCCGTTCAGGCTCTTTCCGCGGAGTTTGCCGTTTTAGGGAAGACTATGCCGCCCGGAGTTTACAGCGTTCCTAAAGAAATAGACGAGCGTATTGCTTCCTTAAAACTTAAGTCTATGGATATAGAGATAGATACGCTTACCGAAGAACAGATAAAATATTTAAAATCGTGGCAGGAAGGAACATAAAAAGAGATTTTTGCCTGAAATATCTATAACAACTGGGTATTAAGCGAGATTGCTTCGTCGCTAACGCTCCTCGCAATGACAGGATATTGGCTAACGCTCTTCGCAATGACTGGACGGGGTTTTTGCTTTTAATTCCCCTTTTGTAAAAAAGGGGTGGCAGTCCGCCTGCGGCGGACTGACGGGGTATTTATAATAAATAAATTCCTCAACGATTTAAATCATAAAGATATTTAATACCTTTCAGAGTCCAGAATCCGTCAAAAGTTTTTGCATATTTTGTTTTTACGGCATCCGCTATTAATTCTGAGTTGCCGCCAGTTATGACGATATCCGTGTTTTCCGTATTTCTGCTGTAATATTCGCATATATTATTTATAAAACCCTCCAATAAAAATATATATCCGAAATATATGCCGGATAATATTGAAGACTCCGTATTTGTGCCTATAATATGAGCTTTTTCTATATTTGTTTTATCGATATTCACAATAGGAAGCTTTTCGGTAGATTGATAAAGGGAGCCTGCAAGGGTGGGCAAACCCGGGAATATAACTCCTCCCAGAAAATAACCTTTGCCGTCGATAATGTCTATAGTCAGCGCTGTTCCTGAATCTATTATTATCTGAAACTTTTGTTTGGAAAAAAATGCGTAACTGACATTGGCGATTCTGTCGGAACCTAATTTTTCGGCGTTTTCTAAACAAATATGAATATTTAATTTTATTTTAGACGAAATATAAAAAGGTTCGATTTTAATTTTAGCCGAAGAAGTCTTTATATATAGGGTCGATGGATGGAACGACCGATGAAATAGAGACACCTTTTATATCTTTTAGCGGATAATTTTTTGCAAAAAGTTTTTTTAAATCGTTTGGCGAAGAAATTTTTGCGGTGTCTATCCTGAAATTTTTAACTATATCGTATCCTTTTTCTTCGAACAGCCCGAAAGAAGAAGACGAGTTGCCGATATCGCATGATAATATCATAAAATAAAATTTAAAAATATACTTAAAAATATATTTCGCCGGAGATAATCTTTTCCAGTTCGTTTTCGCCGGTTTTTAAAAGCAGGGCTCCTTTGGAATCTATGCCTACGACTTGCCCTTCAACTTTCCTGTCCTTAACGTTTATCGAAATAACCTTGCCCATCATTCCGAAGTATTTTTGATAATAGACGAGAACTGACGACAGTCCGGTAGATAAAAACATCTCATAATATTTATCGAATTTGTTTAAAATAGCAGCTATCAGCCTGTTTCTGTCTATGGCGGCGCTTGAACCGTTTGTTTTTTCCGATTCTATTAATAGCGAGGTAGCGATATTTTTTATGTTGTCGTCCATATATTTTTCCGGCATATTTACATTCATTCCTATTCCTACTACCATATATTCTATAGACATATTCTGCGTACTCATTTCAGTCAATATACCCGAAACTTTTTTAGAACCTATTAGAATATCGTTGGGCCATTTAATCTGAGGCTGGAGTGATGCGACTTCGACTATTGCGTCCGCTACCGATACCGCGGCTAAAATAGTCATTCCCTGAGCTGCTTCCGGAGTAAATTTAGGTCTTAATATTATGGACATATAGATATTGCAACCGCATGGAGATGTCCAGAATTTTCCGTTCCTGCCTCTTCCTTTTTCCTGATAATCCGCTATAACTGCGCTTCCGTTTTTTACCCCTTTAGAGGCAAGTTCACGGGCGAGAGTGTTTGTGGAATCGACTTTTTCTTCATAGTACAGGTTTTTTCCAATGAAAGATCCCTTCAGCATTTTTTTAATTTCGAATATATCTATATAATTTATTTGTTCCATTCAATAACCTCTTAATTTGTTAAAATTTAATAATGAATATTTATTATACACAATTTATATACAAATTTGACATTTTTTTCTGACTTTACTATACGAAATTTAAAGAGAAATCGGCGGGAATTACAGAATTGGTAAGCGACCCCATGGAAATATAATCTACGCCGGTTTCTTCGGCAATTATTCTTAAGTTATCGATGGTTATATTGCCTGAGGCCTCCGTGACGGCTTTTCCGTCTATGATTTTAACGGCTTCCTTCATTGTTTTTATGTCCATGTTGTCCAGCATTATCACGTCCGCCTTTGCTTCTAAGGCAGATTTGACTTCTTCGAGGGTTGCGGTTTCTATTTCTATTTTGAAATTTAAACCGGAATAATGTTTTTTTACCAATTCCATAGCTTTTTTTATTCCGCCGGCAAGCTTAATATGATTGTCCTTTATGAGTATCCCTGATGAAAGGTCGAACCTGTGATTTTCTCCGCCGCCGGTTTTGACGGCATATTTNTGAAGCAGTCTCAGTCCCGGAATAGTTTTTCTCGTATCCAAAATTTTTGTTTTAAGCCCTTCAAGTTTTTTGGAGGCGATATTGGCTATTGTGGCGATGCCGGACAGATGCTGAAGGAAATTAAGGGCTGTTCTCTCTCCGTACAGTATTGTGCTCGCTTTGGCTTCAATGGCTATTATCTTCTGCGATTTAACNGCCCATTCCCCTTCGCCGCACAAAAAATCTATTTTATAATTATTTTTTGTATTTGTAATTATATCAAATACCTCGGAAAATATATGCAGTCCGCAAACGACGGTTTCTTTTTTTGCCGTAACCTCGCATCGAATAACCGGGTCGGAGCCAAAAGTTACGGCATCNGTAGTGATGTCGCCGCCTTTAATATCTTCATTCAGCGCCGCATATATAAGAGGCTTTACCTGCAGTTCGAAAATACGCATATCTTAAAATTTCGTGTCGGAATAATTTTTTATTGAAGCTTTATTTTTTCTATTTCTTCCTTGACGAGCTTTTCTATAATTTCTGGAAGAGATGTTTTTACGGCTTCGATTATCTGAGGTTTAATATCGTCCATGGTCTTTTCTACGGCATTTTTTAGATAATCTTCCAATTTAACGAGATTTTGTTCATCGAATATTTTCAAATTTAATTCTCCTTTAGATTCATTAGTATTTGTGTCCGCGTTTAATTTATAATTAGAAGAAATAGAGTCAAAAGATACGGCGGACTCGAAAGCATCCTCCGGTGCGTCTAATTCAAATATTCCGACCGGCTTAACAGGTTCGGACGGATTGTTGAACTCGGAAATAAAAGAGACGGCGCTGTCTGCGGGCTCGGAGGGGGGTTCATGCTGTGCGAATATGTTTTCGGGCATAACAGCGGCATCCGGTTCCGGTTCAGGTTTTGCAGGTTCCTCAGGCGAAGCAACCTGTCCTGAAGGTCCTGCAGATGACGCAAAAAACTGCTCTGCAGTTCCAGCAGTTTCAGCAGACGAAGCAACCTGTTCTGCGGGTTCTGCAATTTCCGCAGTCGAAGTAAACTGTTCTGCAGTTTCAGAAGTTTGCTCGGGTTCTGAAGGTTCGGACTTTTCCGTATCTTCTATGATATAACCGCCATGAACATTTGTTTCCTGTTCCGATTCTTCTTTTTTATTGAGATCCTTGAATTCTTTAAATATTGCGTCGTCTTTAAATAAATTTTCGAATGCCCGGCTTAACTCGGAAGATTCAAGTCCTGTATTTTCAGGTTTTTTATTATCGCCGCCCGTATCGATGGCGGCGCTGTTTTCCTCCGTTTTTTTAATTTCTAAGTCTCCTACATCGTATATCTTTTCTGGGGTATTTTCGGCATTTACGCTGTTTATGGAGGCATTGGAAACAGTATTGCTTACATTAAGGGTTCTTTTTATTTTAGAAATAAAAGTTTCTTTTTCGAAGGGTCTGTATATGAAACCGTCGGCTTTAAGTTTTATCAGAGTTTCTCTTTCATTGTCCGATAAATCGGAAGGAACTAATAAAATCAAAGGTACATTTGAAAATTCATGACTTGTTTTTATTTCGGTTATGCTTTTTTTTAGTTCGGTGTTGATAGTATTGTAACCTAATACGATTATATCGGGAATAAAGTTTTTAGCCGCTTTATAAAGGGCGGACGGTTCGCTAACAATAGGTGAGATTAAATTCGGGATTATTTAAAAATATTGTTGACACGGCTCTTTGCAGAGATTCGCTTTCGTCTATAAAAATTAGATTATACGACATAATTTACCGCCTCCCATTGCTTTAAAACATTTATTATTTTTGATATACTATATTAATTGTATATTAATTGCATCAATATTTATACTATACTATAATTTCCACATAAATTTTATCTTAATTTTAATATTTTTAAATAATATAGTCAATAATTTTAAATCGGTTTTATTATGTCAACCATAGACAGATATATATTTAAGCAGATGTTTTTTCCTTTCATCTTCGGGCTTCTGATATTTACGTTCAGCGTTACCATAAACCGCATTCTTTTGCTTACGCAGATGGTCCTGAATAAAGGCATAAGCATTTCTGCCGTATTAAAACTCGCAAGTTTGACAATACCGGATTTTATGATTATAACGCTTCCGGTGTCTTTTTTGCTTGCCCTTCTGACAGTGTTCGGAAAAATGACGCAGGATAACGAAATTATGGCGCTGAGGGCATCGGGAATAAGCATAGTAAAACTTACGAAGCCGGTTTTATTGTTTGCGCTGATACCGCTTTCGTTTTCCATCTTTTTTTCGTTTTATATAGCGCCGAGATTTAATTTTTTTTTCAGGGTTCTTGCTGTAAAAGAGGTTAAAAAGGCGGCTCTTTCGGCGCTGAAAAAGAATTCTCTGACAAACAGGTTCGGAAACTTAAAAATTTTCGTGAAAGACGTTAATACGGATAAATCTACCATGAAAGGTATTTTTATTTTAAACAAAGTGCGCAATGAGCCCGAAACTTTAATAGCTAAAAGCGGCATCATAAAATACAACCAAAAGCTCAATACCTTGTCTTTTTATCTAAAAAAAGGAACTATCCAGAACCAGAATCCTGATTCTAAAAACTTTTGGCTCCTTCATTTTAATACCTATAAAATAAATATTAAATTAAAAGGACTTTCTTTTCCGGGAAAAAACAGTTCTATTCATTTTTTAACTTTTTCGGCGCTTGCAAGAAAATATATAACCGAAAAAAGTACTGAATTAAAAAACATTTATCTTGCATATCTTTATAAAAAAATAGCTATTCCTGTTGCTGCCGTTTTATTTATATTTATAGGCATGCCGCTCGGTATGCTTCTTGAAAAAAGAAGTTTATTTCTTGCTATTTCATATACTATAATATTCGTAGTGGCATATTATATAATTTTCACGTCGGGATTTTATCTGTCTCTCAGAAATCAGTTAAATCCATTTTTAGGCGTATGGGGCGCAGATTTATTCCTTGCAGTTTCAGGTTTGATTCTATACTTGAAAGCTTTATTAAAGTAGCGGTCGGTTAAAATATATTAAAATATGAAAATAAAAATATTGCAGAAATATCTGATAAGGCGAATTTTTAAAATATTTTGCTATATCGCTTATAAGCCTTATATTTTTTTATATAGTGGTCGATTTTATTTCCAATATAGGCGCTTTTACAAAACATTCGCCGGATTTTCAATATATAATCCTCTATTTTTTTTACAAACTGCCGGAGATAACTTACAGAGTGCTTCCGCTCTCCGTTCTTCTGTCAACTCTGCTTTCGATATCCTTTTTCAATAAGAATAACGAAATAACCGCCGTAAAATCTTCCGGTCTAAGTATGGCGAAATTCTTCGCGCCTTTAATAATTTTAGGCGCAGCGATATCCGTTTTCGCATTCCTCCTTTCCAATTTTGTAGCCGTCAGGTCTAATGTTNTAAGAAGGGTAGTTATGCAGAGGGATATAAATAAAAATAAAAATTACAACGAAGGTTCTATTTATAAATACNCGACCAGAAATATATTTATCCATTATAAACACTGTATAGTGACGGCGGAGGCGATGAATCCGGCAACGAAGACGGTTAAAGGGGTCAATGTTTACGTATTTGGCGATAAATTTATTTTGAAAAAAAGATATATTGCCGAAACAGGCTATTTCGGAAAAGGCGGACTAAAATTAACGGAAGGACAGGAAGACGATTTCGGCGTAAAAAACGGGCGGGGATTTGTCCAGAAATATTTCAAGGACGTTAACGTTCCGATATATTTAGATTTAAATTTTTTCAGGTCATATACTTTAAAACCTGAGTTTTTATCTATAATAAACCTTTCCGATATGATAGCGGTGGCAAAAAAATCGGAATCCGGTTTAAGCTATATTCTTACTGATTATTATTCCAAATTATCCTTTCCGATTATCAATTTAATTCTTATACTTATAGGAATTTCTATCGGGCTTCTGCTGGGTAAAAAAGGTAATTCTCCCGTTTCTATCGGCATCAGTTTAGCGTTCGCTTTTACGTGGTGGGTTATAAATTCCATAGCTTTGTCTTTGGGAGAGTCTGCCCAGCTGAACCCGCTTCTGTCGGCGTTTATGTCGGATATTATATTTTTATCGTTTGCTTTATATCTTATAACGGATATAGACTGATAAACTGATAGAATGATTACTGGAGCGCTTTATAATTCAAAGCTTAATCCGTCGAAGGACGGTATTAATTCGTTCTGCCTGCAACGGCAGATATCGGTTATTTCCCCGTAATCTATGTTATGCCCCATATGCGTGAAATATGTTTTTACGGGATTTGTTTTTTTAGAAATCGCAATCGTTTCTTCCAAACTGAGGTGGGTGGGGTGAGGCTGATATCTTAAAGCATCTATCATAAGAACTTTTAAGTCTTTCAATAAATCGAACGACTGTTCGGGTATGGATGAAACATCGGTTATATAGGCGAAGTCGTTTATTCTGTACCCGTATATTAAATTTTTTCCGTGAAAAACGGGTATAGGAGTAATTTTTAATCCGGGTTTTATTTCGAGCGGTTCTTTTATTACGTTAGGCAGAAGATAAGGTTTGCTGGATTCCGATTTTTCTTTAAATATATAGTCGAATTTGTCTTTAATAAAATTTATGGCGGTTTCGGAAGCGTATATCGGAATAAATCTGTCGTTAATATTTTTCAAATAATTAAACATTCTCAAATCGTCTATTCCGAAAATATGGTCTGCATGAGTGTGTGTATATAAAACGGCGTCTATGTTTTTAACGTTAAATTTTAACGCCTGCGTCCTTAAGTCCGGTGCTGTGTCTATAAGTATGTCGAAATTATTTTCCGATACCATGACCGAAGGTCTCAGCCTTTTATTCTTTTCATTTGCAGAAGTGCAGACATNGCAGGTGCATCCTATTAACGGAACGCCCGTAGAAGTGCCGCATCCGAGGACTAATATTTTCATATGCTTTTATGATACAATAAAACGAGTATTAAAGTAAATACGGTAAAGCGAGATTGCTTCGCTTCGCTGCAATGACATTTCGCTCGCAATGACACCGTCCGGTCATTGCGAGGAGCGTTAGCGACGAAGCAATCTCGTTTAGAAAGATTAACGACGAAACAATTTAATTCTTATAATGCATAAAATGAACAAAAAAGACCAAGAAAAAATAAAAATTAAAAGGGAAATTATCTTTGCCGCAGTAATATTCTTCCTTGTAATTTTTTCAACATTCGAAGAATTAAGGATGATTTCTTTTGTGAATGTTTCCGTAACTTCTAAGATTATCGTTTACGCCTATATAAACGTTACGATAGTTTTATTTCTGCTTATGTCGTTTCTGGTGCTCAGGAATGTCGTAAAATTAATAATAGAGAGAAAAAGAGGAGTAATAGGGGCGAAACTGAGAACTAAGCTTGTCGGGTTATTCGTCATAGTAAGCTTAGTTCCGTCGGTTTTTATGTTTATAGTCATAATTGCCACAGGTTTTGCTTCTAATATAATAAATAAATGGTATTCTCTAAGATTTGAAAAGGCAATGAGTTATACCTCAAGCATAATCCGCCGCAAAAGCGGACTCATTAAAAGCGCGGGCGATGCCGACGTTAACAGGAAAATAGAATGGCTTGAGCGTTTTTATAAACAGTATTCGCAGTTCAGATTCATAAAAAATCCTATGGAGACGACATATCTTATATTCTTTTCGATATTTACGCTTATTATTTTNTTTATATCCTCGTGGGTGGGGTTTTATCTCTCGAAAAAGCTGACTAAACCTATTATAGACCTTGTAGAAGGGACAAAAAAAGTGGCGTCCGGAGATTTGGATATAAACGTAAATAAGGAATCGGACGATGAAATAGGAATGCTTGTAAATTCTTTCAACGCTATGGCTTCCGACCTTAAAAAAAACAAAGAAGAGATAGAAAAAGCTAATGCCGACTTAAAAAAAGTCAACGAAGAAATTGACAGAAGAAGAAGGTTTATGGAAATAATATTGAAAAACATACATGCGGGCGTTGCAGCGGTAGATTCCACGGGAAAAATCAGGAGTCTGAACAACGCCGCCGAATATATGTTCGGCATATCCAATGAGGATGCGGCAGGCAGAAACTATAAAGACGTTTTCGATAAATCCGTATTTTCCGATATAAGAAGCATTATCAGGGATTTGACTAAAACCGGGAAGGAAACTTTAACTAAAGAGATAAAATTAAATATAGGCGGAAATTTAAAAGTATATATAGTTAATCTAACCGTGTTAAAGGACGAAGCCGACAATTACATAGGCTTTATTATAGTCCTGAACGATACGACCGATATGATGAAAGCTCAGAGNGTAGCGGCATGGGAAGAAGTTGCAAAACGTATGTCGCACGAAATAAAAAATCCGTTGACTCCGATAAGGCTTTCTGCCGAAAGGCTGAAAAGAAAATACGGAAACAAAATAGATTCCGGCGACGACGCTTTTAACGATTCCGTCAATACTATTATTAAAGAGGTTGATGATTTAAAAAATCTCGTAGACGAATTTTCGCTTTACGCAAGATTGCCGAAAGCCAATTTTGAACCGGTCGATTTGAATTCATTAATAGAAGAAGTTCTTGCTCTTTATAAAAACGCGCATAGAAATATAAAATTTACGGAAGAACTATGCGGCAATCTGCCCAAAGCTTTCGTCGATAAACGGCAGATGAAAAGAGCGTTTATGAACATTATCGACAACGCGGTATTCAGCATAACTTTAAAATCGATAGAAAAGGTCGGAGGCATCGATACAGGCGGTTCAGCCGAGACCGGTTTCAATTATAAACCGGAAATCAGGATAATATCCGAAGTATCCGAAGTATCCGAAGTATCCGAAGGCGTAAAGGACGAAACCTTCGGCGCAACCTCCAGCCGCGGCATAATAAGGATAATTTTTTCGGATAACGGGATGGGCATAAACGATGAAGCAATGCAGAATATGTATGAACCGTACTTTTCTACAAAACAGGGCGGAACGGGTCTCGGACTGGCAATTACGAAAAATATTATGACGGAAAATAACGGTGTAATAAGCGCAAAAAACAACGAAAAAGGCGGCGCCGATTTCATAATAGAACTTCCGGCAGAAATTGCCGATGTATGACGATTATTATTAAAAGGGGCGGCATTTTGCCTGCTAAATAGGCAACAGATGGGTATTTGCTTTTAAATTCCCCTTTTTGTGAAAGCGAGATTGCTTCGTCGCTAACGCTCCTCGCAATGACAGGATATTGGCTAACGCTCCTCGCAATGACTGGTCGGGGTTTTAGCTTTTAAATTCCCCTTTTTTAAAAGGGGTGGCATTTTGCCTTTCGAAGAAAGGCAAAATGACGGGGTATTTATTATAATAAATAAAATATTCAACTAAAAAAATGAAAACGATACTTATAATAGACGACGAAGACGGCATAAGAAGTTCTTTGTCCGGCATACTTAAAGACGAAGGTTACTCGGTAATATCCGAAGCCAGCGGAGAAGCAGGATTGAAAGCCTTTACCGAAAAAATGCCCAATGCTGTTTTACTCGACGTCTGGCTGCCTGACGGGGACGGAGCGGATATTCTGAAGGAAATGGTTAAGTTAAACAAAAATATTCCGGTTATTATGATTTCGGGACATTCCGACATTGATACGGCTATTAAGACTATTAAGTTAGGGGCATACGATTTTATCGAAAAACCTCTATCTTTGGACAGGCTGGTTATTACCGTCGAAAATGCGGTAAAATTTAACAGCCTGAGCGAAAAGAAAACAATTCTGGCGGAAAGCCTGCCTCAAGCTTTTGAATTTATAGGCGAAACTGAAGGCATTAAAGCTTTGAAAGAAAAAATAATTAAAGCCGCTCCATCATCCGCCCCGGTACTTATCACCGGAGAAAACGGCACCGGAAAAGAAATTGCCGCAAGAGCGACGCACCTTAACAGCTTAAGAAAAGGCGAGCCGTTTGTGGCTATTAACTGCGCAGCTATCCCCGAAGAACTTATCGAAAGCGAAATTTTCGGCTATGAAAAAGGGGCTTTCACAGGAGCGAACGCGCGGAAAAAAGGAAAATTCGAGCTGGCTGACGGCGGAACTATTTTTCTGGATGAAATAGGCGACATGAGCCTGAGGATGCAGTCTAAAATATTAAGGGTTTTGCAGGAGGGCAAATTTCAGAGAGTAGGCGGGGAAAGCGAAATAGATTCGGACGTCAGAGTCATTGCGGCTACCAATAAAGACTTAGAGGAGGAAATAAAGGCGGGCAGATTCAGAAGCGATTTATTTTTCAGACTTAATGTTATTCCGCTTTATATTCCGCCTCTCAGAGAAAGAAAAAGCGATATACCTCTTTTAGTTGCTCATTTTATAAAAATTTTCGGCGGTAATGCCGGAAGGCTGAAAATAGAAGAGTCTGCTATGGATATTTTAAAAAACTACGCCTGGCCCGGAAACGTCAGAGAATTAAAAAATATCATAGAAAGATTTTCTATCTTGAATTTACACAATCAAATAACCGCACAGGACGTTATCAGCGAATTAAAAATTAAAATTAAAGAGTCGGCTAAAGAGTCGGCGGCAGAAGTAGAAAACATATTAAGCCCGAAAAGCGTTAAGGATTTCGAAAGTCTTATGTCCGCCGGTTCATTTAAACAGGCAAAAGAAGAATTTGAAAGAGCATATCTTATACGAAAATTAGAGGAAAACGGCAATAATATTACGAAGACTGCCCGGATTCTCGGGATGAGCCGCCGCAACTTGCAAAAAAGAATAAACTGCCTAAATATTAATCAATAAACCTCCACAATTTAAAACTGCCTAAATTTATAGCACATAAACGCCCGTTTTTTTTTCTTTTTATATACACACTCCCGCAAGGATTTATAGACTTTATAGACTTTTTTAATTCCTAAAAATAATTGGCATGACTTTTGCCTTATAGTAAATTAAATAATTTTATTAAAAAAAATTTTAAATAAGGAGAGTCTATGAAATTTAACAAATTATTTTCAGGAGCGATGATTTTTGCGGCATTTTTATTTTTATCTATGCCGGCAGTCCAAAAAGATGCTTATGCCGCAAATGCGGTTTACGCGGTTACTAACAGCGGAATCGCAGGAAGCGGAACCGATGCAAAAATTAAAAAGATAGAGAAAAAATTAGACAAGGCGTTGAGCGAGATCCAGACAATTAAAAAGGCTAATAAAGCGCAGAACAGTGAAAATTATTTTTCGAATATGCAATTGCTTGGAACGCTGGTTGCTTCTTATACGTATAACCTTGCAAAACCGGAGGCGGTAAACACGCCGTCTTTTTTCGAGGGTAACGGAAACTATGGAGATAACTGGCAGACGGACGGATTTGCCGTAAACAATGCCGACATAACGCTGAGGCGTTCCCCGGGGACTTCCTCAAATCCTTACGGAGTGGGTTTTCACATATCGCTGGACTTCGGGCAGAATATTCAGTTTTATAAGGCTTATTACGGCAATACGTCTTATTTTACTACTCCTTTTCAGGACAGAACCCCTTACGACATAAGAAAAGCGTATATTAACATAAATCTGCCGGTGGGAAGCGGACTTGATATTCATATAGGAAAAGAGAACGAGCTTCTGGGATTCGAGGCATTCAATCCGATAAGAAACTGGAACGATACGTATTCTCTTTTGACGGCGGCAGAACCGGCAACTTTGACCGGCGTGTTTTTAACATACAACTTTATTCCGGCTCTGACTTCTACCCTCGGAATAGCAAATACTATCAACTCGGCGGTTCCGATAGACAATCTGCCCGTTATCGAACTTAACGAAAGCTATGCCGCTGCAAGTATACTGACTTTTAACGGAGGGTTTATTTACGGAGAGAACAGCTACTTAGTTGGAAACGGTATAGGAGGGAGCACAAACGGACAGCTTTACGAAGATAACCTGAATAAAAGTTTTTACGGCTATATCGACGGCGTATTCAGCCCGAACCCGGACTGGTCTTTTGTTGCGGATTACGAGCTTGGGCTCGGCGGAGGAATAAACGGTTCGGTTCTTAGCGATAACGGTTTAACTGCGGAAGGTGTTGCGTATCCGGCATTAGTCCAGACATCAAACTCTGCATATGACAAATCCCGTTTTTACGGCATAGCCGGATATATCCATCATCAGCATAATTACGGTTTCGGTCAGGTTGCCGAGACTTTAAGGGAAGTAGGGGCGTATGACCAGAACGGCATGTGGGAGATGACGAGTACCCCGGGAACAGGCGATACTTATATCGATTCGACCTTGACCATTGCTTATCAGCCGTCTTTCAAAAACTTTAAGGACGTGCAGTTCAGGCTAGAGCTGGAGCATCAGGGGTCAAACCATAATGTTTATTTAGATTCCAACGGTTTGCAGACCCATTCCCAACAGAATACTATAAATTTAATGGTCTTATACAGTTTTTAAATTTTCTAATATTAAAGGGGAGGTGAAAACGAAATGAAAAAGATAGAAGCTATTATTAAGCCGTTTAAGATAGACGACGTCAAGGAAGCCTTGAACGGAATAGGTATTCACGGAATAACCGTTACGGAGGTCAAAGGTTTCGGAAGGCAGAAAGGGCATACCGAACTGTACAGGGGTGCAGAATATCGCGTAGATTTCGTTCCAAAAGCAAAAATGGAAATCGTCGCTTCCGACGACCAGGTTTCAAGCATCGTGGAAACTATAGAGAAAAGTGCGAAAACCGGCAATATCGGAGACGGAAAGATATTCATAT
>JGI24721J26819_10004551_pt1 | contig 14318 bp, 15 predicted proteins | sample YelNatPaOPGAMG01_FD_26819 | JGI IMG/M metagenome (IMG submission 26819)
TAAGACCTCCATATTTCTCTTTCAACTCTTTACAAATTTCCAAAAGTTTTGTGGCAGTTGAAAAATCATACCTCACGTAATGGCCTCTATCTAAAACTTCCACAAGCTTATCCCAACCAGCTTCTAAGATTTTTTCTGGGCTCAGTAAACCTTCTTTCTCAAATTCAAAATAAGTCCTTTTTGCCACTTCTTGCTGGATTGGTTTGCCAAAAAGCAAGCAAGCCAAAAACCACTTAAAAATCTCTTCTTCTTTGCCCGATTTCAAGTCAATTCCAAGCTCTTTCGAATAAATTTTTCCTTTCATTTTCAAGCCGATGGGCCCGGAGGGATTTGAACCCTCAACCCGAGGTTTCTTCAAAATTCCGAAGCCTCGTCGGATATCCAAGTTTCCGCACGGGCCCAATAATAAGGTTGTTTTTTATTTAAAAAAACTTCTAAGAAAATTCTTTAAATTACAAAAAAGAAAAAAGAAAAAGGGATAGGGATTCAGAATTCTTCTGATTCCTCTTCCCCTATGAAGAGGTCTTCATCTTCAAAAGGATCCCACTGGTCTTCGTTTTCCTCTTCCATCTCCATCAGACTCCCCCTCCACAAACCCATTTCTTCCAGGTCCAGAGTGTGAAACATGAAAGAAAGTAAGTAAGAAATTCAGCCGATTGAAGTGGGTTTGTAGATTCTTGTTCACCTGATGATATCTATGCCCAATGTTTGACTGATCTCTTTTGATACTGGTGTTTCATAGCTCACTGGTCCTAAGATGTAAGGTGACTTAACTCCAGTTACTATCACTATGACTTGAACTCTTCCCTCAAACTCTGGTAAAATCCTTGCTCCCCAGAAAACTTGTGCTGAAGGATCTAAGTATTGCGACACAGTTTCACCAATTAGGTTTACTTCATCTAATCTCAAATCTGGTCCACCTGTTATGTGTACCAGAGCACCTTGGGCTCCTGTGTAGTCAACTTCAAGCAAAGGATTCTCTAGAGCTCTTGTTATTGCATCTTTTGCTCTGTCTGAGCTATTGCTCTCACCAACTCCGATCGCTGCAACCCCTCCTCCTGTGTGCATGACAGACTTAACATCAGCATAATCCAAGTTAACGAGCGAGGGCAAAGTTATTGTTTCAGTTATTCCTTTAACCATTGAAGCTATAAGCTCGTCTGCAACTGCAAAAGCTTGCTGGATTGAAAGATTTCCTGCATACTTCAAAAGTTTATCGTTCTCAATCACAATCACAGTATCACAAACTTGTCTCAGCCTTGCAAGACCATCTTCAGCCTTAGCAACTCTTGCACCTTCTAGCTTGAAAGGCATGGTTGCAACAGCTATGACTATTGCTCCCATTGATTTTGCCAACTCACAAACCACAGGAATGCTTCCTGTTCCTGTTCCTTTTCCCAAGCCGGCTATTGCAAAAAGCAAGTCTACCCCTTCCAAACATTCTTTTATTTCATTCCTGCTCTCTTCAGCAGCCTTTCTTCCAACTTCTGGATAACCTCCACAGCCTAGACCTTTTGTCAACTCTTTTCCTATTAAGATTTTCTTGTCAGCTTTTGTTACAGCTAAAGCTTTAGCGTCAGTGTTTAAAGCTATAGTTGTAGCACCTTCAATTCCCATCTCTGTCAATCTTGTGACAGCATTGCTTCCTGCACCTCCACAACCGACCACAGCAATTTTAGCTTTTCTCACAGAAAAACCAAATTCTTGCTCTGCAAGCTTGTAGTAATCAACATTGCTGAAAGTTGCTCCGCTTGTTGGCTCAAGCCTGAACCTTGTTTCTGGTCTGTCTTCTCTTTGATTACCAGTTGTCCTTGCTAATGCGCTTTTGATAAGCGAATCCATTACCATTTTCCTCCTCCTATATTCGACAAAATATATTTTGTCTCATCGAAAACCCTTTATAAGGGGTTTTCCTATTTATGTTTAGAAATAGGTTGTGTGTGAAAAACACTACCTAGAACGAAACCCGAATTCTAACCCGACTTAACCCGACTTTAACCCAAACTTAAATAAAATTTCAACAAACTTCTGTGTAAAATCTTTTCTTAAAATTGATTTAAAAGCATTTTTTATGTTTAAAATATATGATGGAAATTGTATTATGATGAATTTAAATAGTGAAATATATAGTTTTTATGATATTTTTTTGAGAACAATCTCAGTTATATTTCATTTAATTGAAGAATTTTATTACATTTTGAGTTAAAAATAGTGAAAGAAGATTTCTAAGATGATATTTCCTTTGAAATTGAATTAAAAAAGAAATATTAAAAGTAAAATTACTTAGAAATTATTATGAAAATTTCGGAAGAATTTGAAGGTAAAAGAATTAAAATAAGAACCCTTTCGACCAAAGATTTGAAAAGAGCAAAAGAATTTCAAGATTATATAAATTCTTTGGTAGAGGAAGATGTTCAAATTGTCATGAATAAGAAAGTTGGATTAAAAGAAGAGAGAAAGTACTTGATAAAAGAAATTAATGAGATAAGGAAAAGAAAGAGAATCACTATAATTGCTGAACACATGAATAAAATTGTTGGAGTTTGCAGTGTACATTTGAGAAATGGAAAAAGTATCCATGTTGCAGAAGTTGGTATTACTGTAAGAAAAGAATATAGGGGAATTGGTCTAGGAAAATATTTGATGAAGACTGCCTTGAAAATTGCAAAAGGCAAACTTAAGCCAAGCCTTTTCAGACTTTCTGTATTTTCAACAAACAAAATTGCTCAAAATCTTTACAAGAAACTAGGATTTAAAGAAGTTGCAAGAATTCCTGATCAGTTAAAATATAAAGGCAAACTTGTTGACGAAATTGTAATGATAAAAAAAGCTTAAGTTTCACATCTTTCTAATTTCTGATTTTGGCTAAAAGTTTGTTAAATCTTGCAATTCAAAGCGCCCCAGGAGGGATTTGAACCCTCAACCTACCGGTTAACAGCCGGGTGCTCTACCGTTGAGCTACCGGGGCTTAATTAACTATGGATAAATTCTATTTATCAGTCTTGGGAATGCAGTAGCATCTCTAATGTGCTTTAGCTTACAGACCCACATCACAAACCTTTCAATTCCTAAGCCAAAGCCTGCATGCTGTACAGAGCCAAACTTCCTTAAATCCAAATACCACTGATAAGCCGAAACATCGAGCTTCTCCTCTTCTATCCTTTTCATCAATTCTTCATAACTTTCAATTCTTTCTCCACTTCCAATTATTTCTCCATATCCTTCTGGGGCAAGCACATCAACGCTTAAAGTCACATCAGGCTGATTCGGGTCAGGCTTGTGGTAAAAAGCCTTAATTCCTTTTGGGAAATGTGTCACGAAGAAAGGTCTATCAAACTGAAGGGCCAAAACTTTTTCTTCATCAGCCCCAAGATCATCCCCATATTTTACATTTACTCCTTTTTCTTGCAAAATCTTTATTGCTTCTTCATATCTTATCCTTGGAAATGGAGGTTTCATCTTGAGCAAATCTTCTGGATTTCTCCCCAACTCTTTCAGTTCAGTGCTACACTCTCTTGCAATTTTTTGCAAAATAAACCAAACAAGCTCTTCTTCAATTTTCATCAATCCTTCAAAATCACAAAAAGGCATTTCAGCTTCCAAGTGCCAAAATTCTGTTAAGTGCCTTCTTGTCCTAGACTTTTCAGCTCTGAAGGAAGGAGCTATTGTATAACATTTTCCAAAGCCAAAGATCATAGCTTCTCCATAAAGTTGCCAAGATTGAGTCAAGTAAGCTTTTGAATCAAAATACTTTAATTCAAACAAAGTCGAGCCACCTTCACAAGCAGCTCCAACTATTATCGGAACTTGAACTTCTATGAAGCCATTTTCTTTGAACCATTCTCTTGCAGCCTCCAAGACTTTTGCCCTTACTCTAAGAATCCTGTTCATCTTCTTGCTCCTTATCCATAAGTGGCGATTGTCGAGCAGAAATTCTGGACCATGGTATTTCTTTCCTATTGGGAAATCTTCTTGTGCTTTGCTTATCACTTTAATTTTTTCGATAGCTATCTCATAGCCATAAGGAGCTCTCTCATCTTTTTTTACCGTGCCAGAAATTTCAACAGCAGATTCTAAAGGAAGCTTTTCAGTTTCTTCAAAAGTTTTTTCATCAATTGCATCTTTCCTTAAAGTACATTGAATGAAGCCTGTGCCGTCTCTTATGATTAAGAATTGAATTCCTCCTGAGCTTCGTTTGTTGTGAAGCCAACCTTTAATTTCAACTTTTCCTTCTTTTCCTTTCAAGATTTTTTCTATCTCCATACTAATCACCTATTTTGTTTTTTCAAAATAAATGGCTGCGGTGGGGAGGCTCGAACTCCCATCCTCCGGGTAACAGCCAGAGATGCTCGCCTTTAGCACTACACCGCTATCTAGCAAAAACAATAAAGTTTTGAACTTAAAGAAAAATTCTTTGAATAAAATCAAGGCTAGCCAAATCTCAGAATGAGTTTCAGTTACCATTGTTTTGGCAATCGCCTTTCACTCTTTCACCTATCATTTTTTTGTCGTTTGATTTTAAATATTTAACCTATACAAGTCTTCCATACTGCAAAAGAGAAAAAAATTTAAGCTTCTTCTGGGGCTTCTTCTGGAGCCTCTTCAGGCATTTCTTGTGGTATTTCTGGTGTGCTTATGTGTTTGATTATAACTATGTCGCCGACTGCTTGAACCATTGGGTAAGGAACTATAACACCTTTCTTTCCACCTAAAGTCTTGCCTAGAAAGCCTTCTCTTGCAGCNTCTATCACTAAAGACCTTATCTTGAACCTTGCTAAGTCAAACTCAACATCTGAAACTTTGCCNCAGTAAAAGCCTTTTGCAGTGAAGACATCTTTGCCAAACATATCAGCAACATCTTTAACATTAACTGGCATTTTCATTCCTCCTTTATAAAGAATTTGTTTTAATAATAAATAAAGTTTTGTTTATAAATTAATTATGCCTAGGTGGCCGAACTCGGTTAAGGCGCCAGTCTGCTAAGCTGGTGGTCGTAAGACCGTGTGGGTTCAAATCCCACCCTAGGCGCAGTCTTTTATTTATAAGGCTTTCGCTTAAAATTAATGATCAAAATATAAAAATATGTCTCAAATATGGAAAGAAATTGAAAATTTGCTAGATACAGCAGAAAAGGAATTCCCTAATGTTAAAAGAGGCACAGGTGAATGGCTGAAAATTGCTGAAAAAATTGAAAAAAGGAATATAAAGAAAGGAGAAATTGTAGGAACAAATATTTTATGTGGCACAGGAAAAGTAGAGCAGGTTGATTATATTCTTCCTATCTTACCAACTAATGAAAATATGTTAAAAATTGCATCTATTTTAGAAGGGAAACAACAAATAGTACAATATAAAGCTTTTAATAGAGAACTAGTAACTCTTCACTTATACAAAAACATAAAAGAGATGCCGGTACTTTATGTTACGAGAGAGGTATCTTCTCCGGATAGATACTTGATTGGATATTACAACCCATTGTATTATCAAATAGAACCGAAAGAGAGAGAACGTTTCGTTCCTACATACTTTATTACCATTCGCTGTTTTAGTGAGGAAGGAGCTAAAATTGTAGACAAAATAGCATCAAATTTCGACATAAAAGCATAGAAAGAACTCATTATTCCTTCCCTTTTTACAAATTTTATCAATGTATTCATCCCTCTTACTTCAATTTTAAAAATTTCTTAATTCCAAATCTTTTAATTTTTTAGATTCTTCACTTATTATTCAAAAATTGTTTCTTCGCCTAAATGAGTTAAGGAATTTAAATCCCAAACAAGTGCAAAAAGTATAAAAGGTGCTTCCGGTTCTTTTGAAAGTCTCCATTTAATTATTTCTTTCCTGAATTCTTTTTTAGCTTTTTCAACACTTTCTACTGTGGAATTGCCTTTGATTATGCCTATAGGAATTTTGTTGGTTGCGTTGAAGAATGATGCTGCTTTTTCATCTTCTAATGGGTTTGTTATTTTTCCTTCGTCTATAAAAAATTCAAATTTCTCTCTATATCCAATAAAACATTCACCACCTTTTTTGACTATAGATTCACCAAGTGATTTGGCAGCATCACAGGCAATTGTGTACACTATTTTCTGTTTGAATATTTCTTCATCCCCTTTTCCAACAATTTTCTCGTCATTATATCCATAAATTGTCTTTTCGTCTCCATGGCCATTCAATATAAGAAATTTAGGATCATGTGTCTTTAAAAAGCTAAATAAAGTTTTTCTATTGGATTTTTCCCTATTCAGCCTTAAAATTTTTACTCCTTTTCTTTCGCCTTCTTCGATTATAAATTTAGACCAACAAGAAATGTAGAAAGTTGCATCATCATGATCTGGCAATGTTATTAAAAGTTTTCTCATGACTTTCGGCCTCTTCCTTAAAAAGCTTTAGATATTCAATTTGCATTCTTACTAAAAGTTTTCCTACTTCATCTCTTTTCTCTAGATGTTGTAAAATTTCCTCCTTTTTTAAAGCCCCAAAACCACCTATAACTAATTTCAAATTAGAAGGCATTTTTTCAAATCTCGCTTTAATTACTTCCCAAAAAATTTCTGGAATATCCTCTCTCATATTAACCCCATTTTTTTAAGTTGTTCTAACATTTTTTCACTAAGCACACTTTTTTTCTTTATTTCTTTGTATATTTCTTCCCATGTATAAAATCTGTTGTCAATTTTCACAATTGGCAATTTTCTTTCGCTTAAAGGCAAAGAGGAGAAGATTCTTTTAAATTTTAAGAAGAGATTTTCTTTCATATTNAGCTTTTAAGTTTCTACTCTTATATTCTTTTTGGTTAAAAAAACAAGTCTTCTAGCATCACTTTACNTTCTTGTGTCAAGCAAATTAATTATATAGAGAGTTTAATAGATGAGATTTGAATGGAAGAGCTCAAATTTTCAAGTCAAAAAGAAATAAAAAGTTGGTTGAAAGAACTGGTTGTGAAGAGGCAGCCCCTGAATTTAATTATAACCCATAAAATTTTTGTTCTAAATTCAATTTATTTTTAGTGGTAAGATGAATGTTCTCTTGCTTTTCTTGCTTTTTTTCCTTTTATACATGTTAACTAGGCTTATTTTAAACGAAGCCATTTACATTCCCTTGCCTTCATCAACCATAAGGAAAATGCTCAAGCTTGCTAAAGTCAAGAAAAAAGATTTGGTCTATGATTTGGGAGCAGGCGATGGAAGAGTTTTGATAATAGCAGCAAAAGAGTTTGGTTGCAAGGCTGTTGGGATTGAAAGAAGTGCTTTGCTTGCCGCAGTTTGCAGGTGGAGGATCAAAAGAGCAGGTTTGCAAGATAAGGTGAAAATTATAGAGAAAAATTATTTTGATGTCAATCTTAGCAAAGCTACTGTAGTTACAGCTTACCTTTCAAAAAAGCAGAATGAGCTTCTCGCGCCAAAGCTGAAGAAAGAGTTGAAAAAAGGAACAAGGATAGTTTCAGCTTCTCACGTTTTTCCAGGCTTGAAAGAAGTGAAAAGGATAAAAACTGGGCACTTCTACACTTATTTATACAAAATTTAAAATCTGAAAAAGAGATTATTATTAAAGGGTCCGTAGTCTAACGGTAGGACGTCAAGGATGCGGAACCCTGACACGGTGAAGAAAGGAGTTCAATTCTCCTCGGACCCACTTATTTTTTTAAAAAACAAAATATTAGATTAAAGCCCTGGTAGCTCAGTTGGTAGAGCACGTGCATGGTAAGCAGAAAATTACAAACGGGGTCACGGGTTCAAGTCCCGTCCAGGGCTTAAGTATTTTTTCACTTCATCTTTGAAATTTTGCTCAAAATATTTATTGAAGAAAAGAACAATATTTGATATGCCCAAAGGCTTTTTCATAGTTTTTGAAGGCATAGACGGCTCAGGGAAAACAACTCAATCAAAACTTTTTTCTGACTTCTTTTCAAAAAAAGGAAAGCAAGTTATTTGGACAAAAGAGCCTACAGATGGTGACATAGGAAGCTTACTCTCAAACAAATATCTTAAAGAAGTTGATCTTCCCATTGTTGATGCTTTGCTATTTGCTGCAGACAGAGAAGAACATTTGAAAAAGACTGTAATTCCAGCTTTGAGTCAAGGTAAAATTGTTATTTCAGACCGCTACTACCATTCAACTTTAGCTTACCAGCAAGCTCAAGGCCTTGAGCTGAAATGGCTCTTAGAATTGAACAAGAATTTTATCAAACCAGATTTAACGATAATCATCGACCTTGAACCTGAAATTGCAATTGAAAGGATAGAAAAAGACAAGAAAAGGAAAATTGAAGATAGGAAGAAATTTGAAAAGCTAGAATTTTTGAAAAAAGTGAGGAAGAACTTCTTAGATTTGTCAAAAGTCTTGAAGGATGAAAAAATTGTAGTGATAAATGGAAATAAAGGAAAAGAAGAGGTTTTTGAGGCTATTCTCAAAGAAATTAAAAAGATTTTATTCTAAAATCCAAATTTAATTTATGGTTGAAGACCTTTTTTTGAAGATTATTCTTTCTCTTGCCATAGGTGCTCTGGTTGGTATAGAGAGAGAACAAAGAGCTAAAGGTGAAATTGCCCAAGGAATAAGAACTTTCATGCTTTCTTCTTTGCTCGGCTTCCTCTCCACTTATTTTTCTGTTCTTTTTCAATCTTTCCTGATTTTCTACATAACTTTCATCTTTGCTGGAATTTTAACAACTTTAGCTTACTTAAGAAAAACAAAAGCAGGGCATGTAGGTCAAACAACAAACTTTGCTTTCTTGCTAACTTTCCTTCTTGGAACTTTAGTTTACTTTGACACTTTCCCATTCTACCTCTCAGTCTCACTTGCAATTTTACTCACCTTCATCCTTTCTTCAAAAGAAATTTTGCATACTTTTTCACAACATTTAACAAAAGAAGAAGTTTGGAATGCTGTTTTCTTTGCAGTTCTTTCTTTCGTAATTTTACCAATTCTTCCAAACAGAACTATAGATCCATTCAATTCAATAAATCCTTTCTTGATTTGGTCAAGTGTTGTCATAGTTCTTTCTTTGAGTTTTATTGCTTACATCTTGATGAAAATCTTTGGTCCAAAAAAGGGAATAATTCTTTCAGGAATTTTAGGTGGTATAGTTTCTTCAGTTGCAGTTACGATATCAATGGCAAACGATGCCAAGAAAAATAAAAAAATTTTATTTTCAGCAATTTTTTCCATTATTGTTGCATCTTCTACAATGTTCTTGAGAATGTTCTTCATCTCAAGTATCTTCAACTACAATTTGAGCTTTCGAATTTTTGCTCCTCTTACCATCTTGAGCCTTTTAGGCTACTTCTGTGCTCTTAGCTACATTGAAAAGATCAAGAAAGAAAAGCCTAAGCTCATCTTAAGATCACCTTTGGAATTAAAGACAGCTTTAAGATTTGGTCTTTTCTTCATGCTTACCATGATCTTCATAAGTATAACAAAAAGCTATTTCAATGAGAATGTAGTTTATCCAATAGCTTTAATCACAGGCTTAGCTGATGTGGATGCAATAGTGATTTCTCTTTCTTCTTTGGCATTAACTTCAATCTCTCCTTCAGTTGCCGCGAAAGGTATAATTCTTGCTGCTCTTGCAAACACTTTTTCAAAATGGCTTTTAACTTTTTGGCTCGGAACTAGAAAAATGGCTTTTGATGTAGGAAAAGTATTTTTAGTTTTGATTCTTTTTGGCATAGCATTTCTATTTTTCATTTAAACAAATTAATAATATGGAAGAAGAATTCCCTATTGTCACAACAATCCTTTCAGTCTTGCTCATAGCCACTTTCCTCTTCACCACAAACATCACTGAAAGGATTTTCAATCCACAAGCAAAAAATCCTTTAGAATACTATGAAAATTTGCTTGGTTTCGTGCCAGCAAGACCAAAAATTTACTCTTTGCTAACTTACACTTTTATTCATGTTGATATCTTCCATCTTTTTGGGAACTTGATAGTTTTGGTGATAGTTGGGCTTGCTCTAGAAAAACACATAGGCAAGATTCCTTTTCTTTCTGTTTACATTTCTTCTGGTTGCATAGCGGCAACTTTTGACATCATAAACAGGCTTTTGCTTGGAATTTCAATGGAATTACCTTTTGTTGGTGCTTCAGGTTCAATTTTTGGTTTAGTGGCTATGGCAAGTTTAACAAGACCGATGGAAAAAGTTCCCACGTTTTTAATCTTGCTCACATTTTTGCCTTTGCTACAAATCTTGATTGCCATACCATTGGCAATATTTACAGAACAAGCAAGCCGAGTTGCTTTGCTTTTCTTCGTGCCATTTTTTGCTTTCGCTCTTCTATTTTTACCAGGCCGCTTGCCTATGTTTTTTGCTTCAATTCTTTTCATCATTTCTTGGATAGTTTTTTTAGTTTTCAATTTAACTCCAGCTTCTCACATTGGACACTTAGGAGGTTTTTTAGGTGGCTTGATTGGGATGTTTTTNTTTCCGAAAAAAGAATCTTAGATTTTTATTCTTAATTGTCCAAAATAATATCATGATAGCAAGAACAGGGGCAATTATCCTTGGAATAATTGTTTTGAGTTTTATAGCGGCTTTGCTGTTGGTGGATCTCACAAGTCAAGAAGGTTTCAATTCTGGCAGATCTCTTGCAAGTTTCTTCAATTTCTTGTCAGGCAATCAAGAAAAAACTGAATGTGGTTGTGAATTCAGCTCTCAGCTTGGAGAATACATTTGCAATCCTTTCTGTGGAGAGCTTTCTGGAAAATCTTGCAGAGAAAAATCTGACTGTTTGGTTTAAATTTTCCAATAACGTTTTGTTCTCAAATACAATTTTTCAGCTTCTAGTATATCTCTTAAAAAATCATCTTCATCTTTATGATATCTTGCCAAAATTCTTTTAGCAGTTTCAGGTCCAACACCTCTTGCAGCTAAGGCTATAGCAGCTTTCTTTCCATAAACCAAAAACAGGTCAGCAGACTTTCTAATCCTTTCAAATTTTCCCTTTTCACTTTCTGTTATAGTTCCTCTCAACTTCTTCTTCACAATTTTTATCGCTTCCATGTTTTTTGGATGAACTATCCCAAGAAGCCTTGCTTCACATTTCTTGCATTTTATATTTTCAGGAATTTCTTTAACCAAAAAGCTCTGTTGCCATTGTCCACAATTAACACAAACAAGTTTTACGCTTGTGTTCATCAGTCTTTTCTTAAAAAGTTCAAAAATCTCAAGCTCAGGTTTTGCTGGACCAACAAGCTCTGCAAACTCATGCCTTAAACCGATTCTTCCCAGGAATGAAAGGCCTTCTTTAAAAACAACTTTTATCTCACCATTTTGAATTTTTCTCAAAATTTCAGTAGCTTTTTCTACATCAAGCTTTTCAGTCTCTAGCTCTTTCAAAGTTTCTTTGAAGATTGGAGTTCCAACATAACTTTCAACAATTTTGCTAAGTCTCACTTTGCTGTAATCTGCATTTTTTTCTATAGCTCCAAATCTCTTGGCAACATGGACAAACTTCCATTCAAAAAGGTTGCTTTTGCTAAGGTACATTTCAATGTAATTTCTCAAGTATTCGGGATTTGTGCTGAACAAAATTTCTTTCAAAAGTTCTAAAGCTTTAACTTGAAAATGCAAAATTATTCTGTAAGGGTCTGTCTTCAAGCCAACAGAACCGATTCTTGCCGTGAGCAAAGAAGATAAAAATCTTCCAAGAGTTTCATTCACGAGAGAACCAAAGCATGAATGAATTATCACAGAATTCTCATGGTCTTCAACAAGAATTGTTTTGTCATCAGGCACAACTCCATATTTTTTCTGTTTCTTAATTGTTTTTATCATAGACTTAGCACAATTCTCATCTATCGGATAAGAGGACAATAACCATTTAACAATTTCTTCTTCTGTTTTTCCTTCCAAGCTTTCAGACAAAATTCTTCTAAGCCTTCCAACTTCTTGCGCAACTTCAAAAGGAACAGGAATAAGTTCACCTTCCCAGCCTGGAATGGCAGCTTCTATGTCTTCAACAGGCTCCACAAGGATTTTATCTTCCTCAACTGAAATTATCTTGTAAGCTTCCCCTTTGAGAATAAAAGTTGTACCTGGCTCGGCATTCAAAGCAACAAACTCTTCATCAAGCACACCAACAAAAGAATTGTCTAAGCTGTTAAAAACTTTGAACTGCTTTGTGTCTGGAATTGTTGAAAGCTGGTTGAAATAATATTCAAATCCTCTTCTCTTCTTCTTGATTTGGCCGTTCAAGAAAATTAAGCCAAGCTGCTGAATCTGCTTGCAAACTTCTAAAAATTCACTAAAGCTGAGCTTCTGGTAAGGATAAGCTCTTCTCACAATTTCATAGGCTTTTTGAAGATCAACTTTCCAATTGTCTAAAGTTAAGCCAACAAGCTGATGAGCAAGAACATCGTAAGAATTTTCATGCAACTTAAGACTTTCAATCTCTTCATTCAAAGCTTTCCTAGCTATTACAGCAGATTCAAAAACATCATCTTCGTCTGTTGTTATTATAATCCCTTTGCTAATTCTTTCAGCACCATGTCCACTTCTCCCTATCCTTTGAACTGCCTGCGTTACAGTTCTTGGACTCATGTATTGCAAAACTAAATCAACAGAGCCTATGTCTATCCCCAATTGTAAAGATGAAGTAGAAATAATTGATTTGATTTTCTCTTCCTTGAATTCTTTCTCAGCTTTTATCCTCACTTCTTTGCTCAAGCTTGAGTGATGAACAGCTATAGGAAAATCTTTGTCTAGAGCTTTAATCCTTGATGATAAAATTTCAGCAAATTCTCTTGTGTTTGTGAAAGTTAGAGTTGACCTATGACTCTTTATCAATTCCATGATTAGCCTGAGCCTTGCTGCAATTTCTTCTGAAACAAAAAGCTTTTTTGCTATCCTTGAGTCATTAGCTTCAGGCTTTGGGCTTACAACTTTTATTTGCATGGCTTTTGGTTGAACAGCTTTTATGATTTCTATGTTGCCATTCGGACAAAGAAACTTAGCAACTTTTTCTGGCGAACCTACTGTAGCTGACAAACCAATAACTTGAAAATCATGACCTGCCAATTCTTTCAATCTTTCTAATGCCAAAGAAAGCTGAGTTCCACGTTTGCTATCAACTAGCTCATGAATTTCATCAATAACAAGCCATTTTACATTCTTCAAATGCTCTCTCAAGATTTTTCCTGGTAGCATGGCTTGCAATGTTTCTGGTGTGGTTATCAAAAGCAAAGGAGGAAATTCTGCTTGCTGTTTTCTCTCGTAAGCAGAAGTGTCACCATGTCTTACAGAAGCTTCAATTCCGATTTCATTGCACCACCAGAGAAGCCTATCTAAAAGGTCACGGTTGAGAGCTCTAAGTGGTGTAACATAAAGGATTGCTATTGGTTTTGGTTTTTCTTGCATGGCAAGATGGAGTAAAGGCAGCATTGCACCCTCTGTTTTTCCCAGGCCTGTGGGAGCAATTATTAAAACATTTTTTCCTTCAATGATTGGCTTAAATGCAAGTTTTTGGGGCAATGTCGGTTCTTTAAATCTCTTCGCAACTATTTTCTGAAGTTCTGGGTTTAAAAGTTCAAAGACCATGCAAATCACCTATAGCTTACGCTAAACAGAAGGGGAATATATATTAAATGTCTTTCTCGCATAAGTGAAATGCTATACTCTATTATTCCTAATTATTTAAATATTTTTTGTGGACAAGAAAGAAAAAATGCAAATCGTGATTAAATTCTTGAGAGAAAAATATGGTGAAGATGTAAAAGAGATTCTCAAGATGAAAACAAATGTTTTCAAACTTTTAATCATAACAATTCTTTCCCAGAGAACAAGAGATGAAAACACAAGAAAAGCAGCAGAAAACTTATTTTCTAAAGTTTCAAAGCCAGAAGAAATTCTTTTGCTAAGTGATAAAGAATTGCAAAAGCTGATAAAGCCTTCAGGCATGTACAAACAAAAGGCAAAGAACATCAAAAAGCTTTGCAAAATTCTTGTTGAAGAACTGAAAGGAAAAATCCCAAGAAAAAGGGAAGACTTGCTTAAACTGCCAGGAGTAGGCAACAAAACTGCAGATATTGTTTTATCTTATGGCTTTGGTCTTCCTGTTATAGCAGTTGATGTTCATGTTGAAGTTTGTAGCAAAAGGCTTGGATTGGTGAATGAAAAAGCAAAATATGAAGAAATAAGAAATACTCTCGAAAAATTAACTCCAGAAAAAGATAGATATTTGGTGAATCTTGGTTTTGTTAGGTTTGGCCAAGATATTTGCTTGACAAGAAATCCAAGATGCTATGCTTGCCCCCTTTTTGAAATTTGCGAATATGAAAACAAACAATATTTTACAGAAAAACGAAAATCTAGTTG
>JGI24721J26819_10004567_pt1 | contig 14287 bp, 13 predicted proteins | sample YelNatPaOPGAMG01_FD_26819 | JGI IMG/M metagenome (IMG submission 26819)
GCAGAATTCCTATGCGCTGTTCCTAAATGAATCGAATTCGCGGAGAATCTTCGATACCGATAGAATGTCCGAATCACTAACAGTTGGGGTATCGCAGGATGCAATAACGAAAAAGCTGACGCTATTGTTATCAAATGATGGGCCCGTGAATGTTAGGATCGTTAGAGTTTGGGCTATAGATGTGGTTAGGCAGACATCCATACCTATGGCGAAACCATGTTTAGAGGGAGAGCTCCTAAGCCTGCCTCCGGGTGGAAATGGCACACTCGATGTTCAGACCTGCGTCAATGGATTTACGGGCATCGTGCAGTTTCTCGCAGTGACGGAGAGGGGTAGAATCTTCTCCTCAAATAAGATTTACTTGAAGAAGGGCGGGCTAATAGATATAGTATTCCCATACACGTTAACCGTCAGCATAATTAACATGAAGAAAGGAAGGATGTATGAGGTTTATATTACGCCCCTCGGGAATGGCAAGGTATCGCCCGAGAAGTTTACCCATAAAGCAACAGCAAGCAACGAGAACGTGACAGTAGCATTTGGAATATTCCCGGGAAACTATAGCGTCGCATTATATGAGAACGGTAAACTCGTCCAAATACCCGAAGGAAACCCCCAGCTAATAGAAGTACCTGATACAACGGCGGTCATTTTCACATTAGGACATGTAACCTATAAATCTGTAGAGCTCAAACCCCTTATACTTGCTCCTAATACTGTTAATAAGAAGAAGACTGATCAAATAATCGTGGATATCTATGTTCAGTTACCGAAGGATGCTAATGAAAGCGTATTCATAACCGGAATACTTGATCCCCTTCTTACTATTAAGGGTGGTGCAAATATAGTTTCATGCGATTTCTACTCAGGATATATGCTTATGCCCGGACAAATCGGGCCTATTGCGACATGCACAGTCAACATCAATAGTGATTTCACCATAATTGTTAACCAAGGTAAAATTTTGGGAGAAGGTACACTTACTTCAGCGACTTATATAAATGCTGAAGCTTCTAAGAACATCAAGGTTGTGGCTGAGTGACAACCTTCGACTATAAACATATTTTTCCCCGTATCATTATTTTGTGGTTACAGTTCGGGCACCTATCTTCATTTAGCTTGTAATATGTTACTCGATGGCTATGTCTTGCAATTAACAGTTTGCCACATCTTGGGCAGAATGTTGATTCGAGCTTCGACAACCCCGCATTTCCGATGTAGACGTATTCTATCCCCATTTTCAGGGCGATATCCCTGAATTCTAGGAGCTTGCTGAGGGGTGTTGGGGGCTCTTTCCAGTAGTTTGCCGGGTAGTATCTGTTTATGTGGATTGGTGTTTCCGGTCCTAAGTATTCTAGGTGTTTTTCTAGGATCCATTCGGCACATTCTCTCGAGTCATTGTATCCTGTTACTACGAGGTACACCATCTCCACGTGCCCTCCTAGGTCTAGGATCTTCCGGGCGTTTCTGAAGACCCTGAGGTGGTCTATTGTTGTTAATGCGCCTCTGGCGGATGGGCATCCCTTAATGTCTATGCTGAATCCATCTGCGCCTGCTTTCATGAGCATCTCTATGGCGCGTTCAGTGAAGTATCCATTCGTCACCAAGGTGCCGTAGAGCCCCCTCTTGGAGCCGAGCTCGAAAACCTCTAGGAGATAGTCGAAGAGTGTCGCGGGCTCGTTGAAGCTCGCGCAGAGCCCCTCATCCCGGTTTCTCAGGGCCATGTCCACGAGGGCTTCGGGCGGGATCGGCTTCACCCCCGTCGGCGGCTTTGAGAAGCTTATGTGGCTGTTCTGACACCATGGGCAGTAGAAGTTGCACCCGTAGCCGGAGAATGTTAGGGCGGTGCTGTTCGGCCAGTAATGGAAGAAGGGCTTAATCTCGATCGGCCTGCTCTCGATGGCGCTTAGGATCCCGTATCCGGCGTGAAAAAGCTCTCCACCGATGTTTTGATAATTCCCGCATACGCCGTATAGGTTGGGCCTTATCCTGCAGGCCCTCTCACATACTAGGCATATGACGTCTTCCCCGGCCTTCTCGTAAAGCGATGCCTTCACCATCATATCATGCTAGGGCTTTGCCCTAGTAATCTCCTCAAGCCTCTCAATAACGTATCCAAGTTCCATGAGCACTGCTCCAAGCTTTGCGTCAGGCTTCATGAATAGTAATAGGAAGAGGTCGCCATGCCTCTGGAGAAAGGCTCCTCCCCTCTCCGCGAAGATCACGAACTGTTTCATCTTCTCAAGCGCTATATGCTGGGCCGTCCTTTCGGCCGCGCTTCGAAGGGCGGCGAAGATTGTGGAAACCTTCTCCTCATCAATCTCGGGCGGGATGCTGTGCGCTATAATAGCTCCCTTCTCGTCCAAGATGACGCAGCCAATTATATCCGGGTTACCCCTCCTGAGCGATTCCGCGATCTCCTGCATTTCACTCTTCTGCAGCGCTGTACTAGCTCCTAGAGCGACCTGTTCCTCCGACATTTCTCTAATCTCGCGCGGCCCCTGTATGTAGTTCGCGATGCTATAGAATATTTGCTCAGCCGTTGATGCACCTCCCCCCACCAATAATGAATATATTTTTGAGGTTATCTCGACCGCTTCCGAGCCCCAGCGAACAGCTTCGCCCAGCTTTATCGCTGGAACTCCCGGCAGCCCATACCTAAGCTTGAAAGAGTCCACATATTTCCCTAGCATTGAATGTATCCTGAGCTCTAGAGTATCCTCTCTTCCGAGGGCCGATTTCAGGCTGATCCTAACACTTGTCATGGACATGCCGATGGACTCTGAGTACCTTATCTTGGCGGAGCCCTTTATCCTCCCGATGAGATCATTTAATATTGAGGCTATCTTATCCGAGAGCTCATCCTCGGCTATGAAAAATGATAACGTGTAGGGCATGCCGTGCCGGCCTGAGTTAAAAGCGTGTTTATCTTATTTAGGCTTTTTCAGCCTCAAGTATTACGAGTTCTCCTCTATTGGTTCAAGCTTGGATGGCGAGGCCCATAGTCTTCAATCATCGGGCCTTCACCTTACTTAGGAATCATCCTCTAGCGGGTGGGTGAAAATTTATTCCTCAGTAATGATCTCCTGCCTTCCGGCGGGTGGAGGTTTGTCGCTCGAAGTTGATAGTATCAAGGTTGCTAGGAGGATTTTTGGGAGCAGGATCTCGAGGGCTATCCTTAGGAGGTTTCTGGAGCCTGATCCCAGTGGCGCGAGAACGAGGCTCGAGCATGTTTTGAGCATGCTTGCGCAGAGGGATAAGGATAAGGAGAACATGAGCTTCAGCTGCATACTGGACTATTATTTTTCTAAGCTGCTTTTCGGGGCGGCGTTGAAATTCATGCATATAAAGCGTGAGGAGTTCGAGCAGGGGATAAGCGACCCCGCAATCAGGAGGGGGATCGAGCTCGTCCTCAGAAGCCTGCTGAGTTATGGCGTGACCGTGCCACAAAAGCTGGCGGCACCATTCCTCGTGGTATGGAACTTTACAAATGCATGCAATCTCAAGTGCGTCCATTGTTATCAGAATGCGGGNCCTATTCCCGGGNCGGGCGAGCTTACCTCNGAGGAGAGGCTTGAGGTGATNAGGCAGGTGGATGAAATGGGGATACCGCTCGTGGCTCTCAGCGGCGGTGAGCCNACTATTCACCCGGATTTCCTCCACGTGGTTGAGGAGGGCGCTAGAAGGGGGATCTACATGGCCGTTGCGACCAACGGGATAAGGTTCGCGGATGAGGAGTTCGCCAAGCGCGCTATAGAGGCTGGGCTGAGATATGTCGAGGTCAGCCTCGACTCCACGAAGCCCGAGGAGCATGATGGGTTTAGGGGCGTTAAGGGCGCCTGGGAGCTGGCGGTGAAGGGGATCAGGAATGTGGTCAAGTATGGTGGGGGCAGGGTCTCGGTCGGGATAGCCGCCACGGTCACCAAGCTCAATAAGGATTGTATCGAGGATATGGTTAGGCTGGGCGAGGAGCTTGGGGTGAACAGGGTCGTGTTCTTCAACTTCATTCCAACGGGCAGGGGAAAGGAGGCCATGGAGCTTGATTTAACGCCGGAGGAGAGGGAGGATGTGCTTAGGAGAATCTATCGCGAGGCGACTAGATCCAGCATACAGGTCGTGTCAACGGCCCCGCAGCTGGCCCGCGTATCCTGGCAGATGAGTGGGGGTGAGGATGTTCTCCCGACACATTTCACGATGCCCCGCAGCTCCACGCTAAAGGCGGTCGCCGAGTTCGTGGGCGGATGTGGTGCGGGCAGGATATACATGGCAATACAGCCCGATGGCACGGTCACGCCATGCGTCTTCATGCCCATCCCTGTTGGAAACCTGAGGAGAGAGAAGCTGAAGGATATATGGGAGAATAGTAAGGTGATAAATGATCTTAAGGACAAGGATCTCTTAAAGGAGCCATGTGGGAGCTGCGAGTACAGGTATGTTTGCGGAGGATGCAGGGCTAGGGCATATGCCTACTATGGAGATTACTTGGCCCCTGATCCAGGATGCTTGAGAGGAAAACTTGTAAGGGAGAGTAAGGCTGAGGCCATGATAGCTGCTGGGGGAGGCTAGAAGCCCAGCACGTCCTTTAGCTTGTCAACCGCCTCCATCACGTCCATTAATACCAAGCCTATTTTGGCGTTAGGCCTTGTGAGAACCACGAGCGAGGCCCTCCTTCCCGGAGCAGAGGATGGCGCCACCTTTCTCGGCGAACAGCATCATCCTCCGAACCTCTCCGAGGGCTATCTGCTGAGCCGCGCGATTCGCTATGCTGCTGAGGGCCGCGGTAACAGCTGAGACCCTCTGATCATCATATCCCTCGGGCAGGGCGCTTGCTATGACGAGCCCATCCTCGCTGACTATGGCCGATCCAAGTATATCCGGGTTCCCGCGGGAAAGCTGGGTCAGGACTTCGCGCATNAACTCGAACCTAGATGACATTACCTTCAACACCAACTACAGATGCTCCACGAGATAGATATATGCGTTTTGAGAGATCCGGATCAGCCTAAGAGCTCGCTGTAAATCTCCTTCATCTTCTTGTAGGTGTTCTCGTCGATTTTGCCCTCCTCCCGGAGCTTCTCGAGCTTGGCTAAACACTCTGATATGCCCGCCCTTATCACGTTACTCTCGAAGAGGACTTTGCTCTCCACTTGGCCGGAGGCCGGCTCTACCCCGCTTTCCACCAAGGACTCCTGAATTCCGAGCCTCTTAAGCCCAGATACCAGCTCATCATCGCTGACCCCACGAGACCCCTCTAGCAGGGAATACAGTCTAGAGGCGATCTCAAGCGCCTCTTCTCCAGCATAGGCTTGACCATCAAGTATGGCCGCTGGGAAGTCCATCACCCCAAACTTCGCCTTAAGCTCCTCTCGATAAGCCTCAAGCACGAAATATACATCAAGCTGAATAGTATCAGCTGCCCCTTGAATGATGCTAGTGGTGAGGACATAGGCTATAAAATCCCTTGAAGATGACGTGACCCTCGGGCCAAATCTTTCAATCACGAGCCTTGTCACCCTATCTATGATTCTTAGCATCCTCTTTGAGAGCTCATCGCCCGCCAAGAAGAACTGAATTCTAAGCATTTCATCAATGGTGTTAGATCATCGCTATTAAGCCTTCTTTCCTCAGTATCATGAGAACTAGATATATCCAAGCGGACTCGTTGCATTATATTGGGGGATGACCCTCTACATGCTCGCGACAACGCTTGCTCTCATATCCTTAGCGGTTGCGATCACGGCCCTAATCTTGGCCATTAGGAGCTCCAAGAGAACGGCTGGCACGGGATCTGAGATGCTGGTAGCTGAAACTGGCCAAGGAGGGTTCGAGAAGGCTCAGGGGATTAAAGAGCTGCCCGTGAGGCGTGTTAATGCCTTGGCGGAGGCGGCGGTGATCCTCGGGGCCGAGGCTCTCATGCTCTTTGATAACCAGGGACTTGCTGTCGAGACTTATAACATGGCCGAGGAGCATGGGGCTAGGGCAGCCGCCTCCCTCGCGGAGCTGATAAACGTTCTGAAAGGCCTGGGCTTTCCAACGAGGGCTATTATGTTCAAGGATAGCTCCGTAAGCCTTATAGTGGAGCTGGGGAAGGTGGGCGACGTGACGCCCTACTGCCTCGTGATGGGCGGCCCAAGGCTGATAACCGATACGGAGTATGCCCGAGAAATCCTGCAAGGATATGTTGAGGGCATTATCAGGAGGAGGTGAATTGGCGTGGAATCCGCGCGCTCAGAGCTCAAGCCCCTGATCGAGGACATCATGATCAGCTGTAGGGGATGGGTGGATGCAATAATCATAGTTTCACAGGATGGCGTGCCAGTGGCATATAGCGCCAATGTCGATATCGACCCGGAGTATGTCGCGGCAGCCACATCCTCGATAGCCGGGGCGACGGACGCGGTTCTAGAGCTCATCAACTCTAGGGGATTCGATGCGGTGGATGTGAAGCTTGGGGAGAAGCGCTATCTTCTCATCAGGAGGTATAGGGATTATTATGTCGTTGCGGTGACTAAGCCCAACCCGAACCTAGGCTTCATAAACCTAGTATTCGAGGCCTATCTCTCGAAATGAGGACCTATAAGATTGTTGTCACGGGGCCTTTCAACGCGGGGAAGACCACCCTCATAAAGACGCTATGCGGGAAGATACTGGAGTCTGATAGGAGGCTTCTCGTCGAGACGGTCAAGCAGACCACGACCGTGGCTCTAGACTTCGGGATATTGGAGATCGATGGCCGGCGTATCAGGATATTCGGGACTCCAGGCCAGCGGAGGTTCTTCTTCATGTGGCGGGTTCTGGCCAAGGGGATGGATGGATACATACTCATGGTTGATTCCCAAGATCCGAGAAGCCTTCTGGATGCCGTATTCGTATACGACTACTTTAGGAGGGCCTTCCCCGGCGTGCCACATGTTATCGCGGCGAATAAGGCTGATGGGGGAAACATGATCCCCGAGAAGGTGATGCGATATTCCCTCAAGGCTCCTCCAGAGATCCCGATAATACCAACTATCGCCCTCAACAGGGAGAGCGCGGTCAGCCTAGTGAAAATCCTACTGGATATGATCGAGTTTAGAGGAGGCAGCGGTGGCCTCCAGCCCTAACCTCCCCTCAAAACCACCATTGATCTCGACATCTCTATCTTCCCGCTCTCCCTCAGCCTCTTCAGGGCCCTGAATACCATGATCTTCGAAGCCGGGGTCTCAACAAATATCCTCCACAGCGGGTATACTCCCCCATGCTGCCTAAGGAGGCCAAGCACCTTGTCGGCGATCGCAGCCTCGCCATCTTCATCCGCCCAAGCCCCCGCCCTAAAAGACTCGGCCTCAAAGCCCCCGGCACCCGCTCTAGAAGATCCCGCTGGGACCTCGATCNCCTCCACGGCTATCCCATATTTCCTCAGCACNTGCTCGGGGTTAGAGTAATACGTGTACACCTCCTTAGCTACATCGCTTATCTCGATCATGCCCCTCTCCACGAGGGCTTTGAGTATTTTGGCCCTCCTCTCGATCTCGGCTATTATCTCCTCCTTTGTTTTAGCCNTCTTAGCAGCTATCTTCTCCAAGACCATGCTGTCCATGAAATTTGTCACGAACTGATCAGTCGCCGGATTCCACTCGGCGATCGTCACGTACTTCCCGTAATCAATAACCTCCCACACATATCTCATCCTCCTAGCATAAGTCCTACCATCGACCGGCCTAGGCAGGCGAACCCTCTCAACAAGCGCCACCGCATCCAAGAGAGGAATATGGCTAGGTGGAATATTCATCGGAGGGCTCACAAGCCTCTTCATCACAGACTCTATGCTCTCAGCGTGAATCGTCGAGAGGCCGCCATGGCCTGTATTGTGAAGGAGCACCGGCGTTGATCCGCCATAAAATGCCTCGGTCTCAGGNACGGAAAGATCATATACATATCCATCATAGTCCTCTTCGATCACCTCGAGTACTGGGGCTAGAGCTATATCGCTTTGAAGCAGCAGATCCAGCCTAGCCAAGAGCTTATGATCCTCATCATCAAATTCGCGTCTCCTCTGCAGAATCCAATCTAAGACCTCTCGGGCTTTCTCCCTGCTGACAAACCTCCTTCTATCATTAAGCATTTGTGTGAGACTCCGAGGCATGTTGGATGGGTTCAAACGCTTGTATAGGTTAATGATCGGCTTGAGAGGTACTAGATCCGCGCTAGGAGGATTCACCCCATNCCTAAGCCGTGAAATATATACTGCATAGTATGGGCCATAACGCGCATGATCCTCCCTAACAATATANGAGTTTAAGCCCGCTACCCGCGCGAGCCAAGAGACCTCATATGNGAGCATAGCTTTCTTGGNGACATAGCACCTGTCCTTTCCGTTCTTCACCCTTCTATGCGAATCTGCCGCATATCCGCTCAGGAATGCCTCAATTACCCTCCTAGGCGCGCACCANAGAAACCCTGGCACATGCTTTTCCTCCAATTTTCCTCCCATGAGCNTCTTGAAGAGCTCCGCGAGTATGGTCGAGTTGAAGGTTACTATGTGATAACTGCCCCTATCATCTATTGTCGGCTTGAGCTTGAATTTCTCCCAGAANACCCTGATTATCCTCTCCTCGATATCCCTTTCTCCTNNTCCTAGGCTGAAGCAGAGGCTNTTACCTCTATGCTCCTTCACGCAGCCATTAGCCAAGTAAACGCCCATAANGAATGCCAGGTCCTCGTCAACTTCTAAGACNGCTGGGATCCAGTTTCCGGTATACCATCTCCTTATCCTCAGGTTCTCCCTAGTATCGCGGGACCTCTCAACCTCCAAGTATGTTGCCAGGCTCACGGGGTTTCTACCCACTAAAGCTTTGATGCTCGGCGGGAGGCCATCAACGAAATCCTTACGTCGATCTCCCAGGATTTCTATTAGATCCAACCTCGGATTCGGAGAATCCTCATCGCGTCTCTTCAGGAAGCTTACGAGAACGTCTCCGCGCCTTAGCTCGCTGACCTTTTTCATCCTTATTATTAGCGAGGCCTCGTCCAGCACGAAGACGCTATGTGATCCTGTGGCCCTAACCTCTCCACCAACATATCTTATCTTATAGATCTTGTTTGTCTTGTGTCTTAGAACGTATCGAATCGGTTTCCAGCAAGCCTCCCCACTCTTGCTAAGTGTCATTACCTCGAACCCATTAATGAATTTCGGCACCCTTTCCTCCGACGGCTCGTAGAATTGATCCACAAACTCCCCGATCCTGACGAGCCTCGGCTCCCCACACTGAACATCTCTTATCAGTATTGGCGTGTCCCAAGAGACGCTGGCTATGGCTTGGAATAGGACGAATGCTTCCTCTCCTCTTACCTCTCCAACTATGAGGTAGTCCGGCCTGTATCTGAGGCTTGTCCTGACCAGGTCGTAGAGAGTTATTTCTCCTGTTTTCTGTGCTCCGAGCCCGTAGCTTTCTCGCGTCACGAATCTTACCCAGTTTTCTGTTGGTATGTTTAGCTCGGCTGTCTCCTCACATGTTACGATCTTCATTCTGGGCTTGACGAAGCACATGAGGGCGTTTAGGATCGTGGTTTTCCCACTCCCGGTTGCACCGGCTACAAGTATGTTCGCCTTATGCTCTATCAATAGCCAGAAGTATGCGGCCATCTCCGGGCTGAGGAGCCTTGACTGCAGCAGCTCTGTTATGCTGAACGGCTTCTCCCTGAACTTTCTTATCGTGAATGTGCTTCCGCGTGGCGAGATCTCCTCCCTGAATGTCGCGGCGAGCCTATGCTTGCCGTAGATCATCGCGTCGAGTATTGGGAATGCTGATGAGATATGTTTCTCGGATTTGTGGGCTAGCTGGATTATGTAGTCGTCGAGGACATCTCGATCCGTGAATATTATGTTCGTTGGGATGCTCTCGTAGTCCCTGTGCCAGACATATACCGGGATGTTTACGCCATCGCATGAGACGTCCTCGATCCTATAATCCTCCATTATTATGTTGAGGGGGCCGAATCCAGTCATATCCCTCTCGAGATAATAGAATAGCTTCTGCCTCGACTCCTCGTCGAATCTCCCGAGGGCCCGCTCGTATTTTTTCAGGAGCTTGTCAGCCGTCTCCAAGAGGATTCTCTTTGCATCCTCCTCCTCGCCCGGCTTCGGCGGCTCCAGCTCCTTCGAGAGTATATCCTTCAGCTTCTCCAGCGCCATGGCCTCCTGCGGCGTGAGCTGAACCTCTACGGCGAAGTATGTCGGCTCGGGGACCTCGCCTGGGGGTGTCGCGATAACGACCTCGGCCAACCCCTCCCTAATAGCATACCGGTCCAGTACTTCATACTCCTCTGGAACAGGCTTCACTTCTATGCCCTTCCAGGGGTTCGGCGGCTCCTCCAACTTTCCCCTCTTCTTCGCCAAGCCCACTCCTCGCTATTTGCATCCTCTGCAGAGCAGATATATGTTTCGACCGGCCGGGGAGGCTGGTAGGGGAAGGATTATAAGCGGCTAAATGCCTTCTATTTATTAACTGGAGATGGACGGTTTACCCTTCATTAACGAGTTATCGTTTCTCATCCTCCTGATAATAGTTCTGGCAGTTGTCTCGATCGCGCTCTCCGTCATCTCCCTTCTTCTCGTCAGGTCTGCGGCTCGTAAGATAGTGAGCCCTCCTCAGCCTGCAGCTCCCAGTGTGGCGGCTCCCCCAGCCCCTCCACCAACACCCTCTAAGCCGGCTGTTTCCAAGCCTGTTACGCCTAGGCCTGCTGGCGTGGCTGCTAGGGCTGAGGCTAAGCCCGCGCCGCCTCCGCCGAGACCACTTGAGAGCCTTGAGATTAGGCCCGCTGAGGCGGGCGAGGAGTTTGGGTTTGCCTCGCTGGAGGAGGTTGCATCCATGCTGGGCTTGAAGTCCGTGATACTCCTCAACCAGTCCGGGATACCGATTGACTCGTATAATGTTGGTGAGGATGATAGGGTTGCTGCCTCGGTCGCCGACTTCATCTCCCTTGTCCGGAGGCTTAACCCCGGGTTCAGCTACATGGTCTCGGAGGATGCTGAGAGGATAATGCTCTTTCTTGTTGGGAGGATTGGCGAGTCCGAGGTTTATGCGCTCACAGTTGGCGGTGGCTCGGAGTTCGGCGTGGAGGAGGTTAGGGATCTCCTGAGAGCATATTTGTCGGAGAGCTTGGGGAGGTTTAAGCGATGATCACGAGCGCTGAGGAGAGGCTGCTAGCCGGGCTTGTCCGCGCGATCAAGATGAATAGCCGCGGGTGGGTTGATGCCGTTGAGGCCGTCTCCGAGGATGGCGTGCCGATAGCCCATGANAGCGATAACCCGANCTTTAACTCGGAGTATGTTGCAGCGGCGGCTGCGGCTGTCTGCGGCGCCATATCCGCCGTGATAGAGCTCATGGGGGCCAAGGGGTATAAGAGGTTCAATATACAGCTTGATGATGGGAGGTTTATCCTGATCAGGCAGTATAGGGGGTATTATGTGGTCTGCTTGACAAGGCCAAACCCGAACCTCGGCTACGTGGAGCTCCTTCTCGAGGCCTATCTCTCGGAGTAGGCTTGCTGGGGGTGGCTTGAGACCTGGGCTTCATGGATAACATGTATGGCTTCTTCTACGCCAGTTTTAGGGGGCTTGGCTCCCTCCTCCTCAGGATCTTCCCGGGGATCTCCTCGAAGCTTGAGGCCGCTGTGATGAGGGTTCATCCGGAGGCTTATGCGGCTACCGTCGCCGGGATCACGGCCATAGCCGCCCTAGCCTGCGTGCCCCTGGCCTTTATCACGTATCTGGTTACTCGGAGCCTGTTCTCGCTGGCTGTCATGGCTGTGCCGCTGCTGGTCTTGTTGATGGGCGTCTTCTACCCCTATGCCCAGGCATCGTCCATCGCCTCGGTTTTCGAGAGCGAGGTCCCCTACGCGGCGACATATCTCGCCGTNATGGCGACCGGCGGAGTCCCGCCCTACACGAGCTTGAAGAGGCTTTCCAAGAGCGAGCTTATGCCGAATTTGGCCAAGATTGCTAGGGTTGCGGAGCTGAGGGTTGAGGCGACCGGCGAGGACCCGATCTCCGCAATAGAGGACATGGCCANGAACATTCCATCGAAGGAGTATAGGGATCTTCTNATGGGCTANGTCTCGACGCTGAGGAGCGGCGGCGACGTGGTCCACTTCCTGATCAGGAAGACGGAGGTGATCTTTCAGGGCAGGACCGCGAATATGAGGATTGTCGGCGAGAGGCTCGGCATGCTCATGGAGTCATATGCGGCGACAGTCATGATGATCTCCCTCGTCCTCTACATAATCTACATCGTCTCAAGGGCTCTTCCGAGCGAGTATTTCTCATTCCCGGCCGAGCAGTTCGTGATCTTCGCCTACCTCATCATGCCCCTGATGGCCGGGATGTTCATCTACCTCGCCGACATCTCTCAGCCCAAGTATCCCTTCACGGATAAGAGGCCTTTCAGGGCTTTCCTCGCCGGGATGCCGGCCGGGATAATATTCATGATCCTCTTCGTTATGCCATTCTACGCTGAGCCGCTCAGGTATATCCCGCCATTCAGCCTGACCTCAGACCTGATTATCCAGCTTAGGAAGCTCATGGGCCTTGATATGGGCTATGAGGCGACTATAGGCCTCTGCCTCGGCTTCATAGTCCTGTTCCTGCCGGGCGCCATTGCCTGGGAGAAGTATGGCAAGGAGAACATGTCCGTCCTCCAGGGCTTGACGCGGTTCCTGAGGGACTTGACCGAGACCCGGAAGACGGGCATGAGCCCCGAGAAGTGTATCAGGACCCTCTCGGACAGGGATTATGGCGGGTTCACAAAGCATCTCAAGCTCATGAGCAGGCAGATTGGATGGGGAACCTCTCTCAGGGCCATTTACAGGGATTTTGAGAGGAGGGTTCATGGATGGCTTGCGAGGGCCGGCATGTTCATCCTGATAGACTCGATCGATGTCGGCGGAGGCGCTCCCGAGACCCTTGATACACTGACAACATTCATGGAGGATTTGGAGGAGATGGAGAGGCAGAAGAGGGCCACCCTCAGNCCCCTCATGCTCATACCATACATGACAGCCGTCATGCTCGTCGCCGTCGTGGTCATACTCGTAGTCTTCATGAAGGGACTCCTCCAGATAGCGAGGATCTATATCTCGATANCAGAGTTCGTCCACATGTTCCTCCCACCCGTCGTGCTCGTGGCCGTTATAAGCGGCCTCGTNGCCGGAAAGATCGCCGACGGGACCCTAGCAGGAGGNTTCAAGCACGCGATAATAATGTCCGCAATAACCCTGCTAGCCGTCTGGATATCCGGAACCATGAGCGCCCAATTCATAACCCTGCCAACCCAGTACGGCTAAGGGAATATTAAGATAATACCGCCTTTTTTAGCATGATAATGGCTAGGGAGAAAACCCTTTTATCACGGGGATAATGACCTATTTTATGATGAATAGGAGTAGGTCTGGTATAAGCCCTGTTGTCGCCACGGTGATCCTCGTCGCCATCGCCATCGTCATTGCCATCGCAGTAGCATTCTGGGCAACAGGACTAGTAGGAATATTCACAAGATTCGAAAAATTAGAAATAACATCAGCCTATCAAGACCCAGATAACCCAGATAACATTATAGTGCGCGTCAGGAACACGGGCTCCTCACCAACAGCCATAGCAGAGGTTATAATAAACGGCATATCAGTCAGACAAGCTGACCCTAACACTTGTAAACTTAACGTTGGAGATACTTTACAGGTTACGATAACTACTAGTGGACTACAAGGAGGAGTAACGTATGAGGTGATGCTGAAGTCAACCGGAGGAAAGCAGTATCCAACAGCAATCCTAGCAAATATCGGAAACACCCCAGGCACGCCACAGATAACTGCTGTTGAGTGTCAGGCGCCTCAAGCCGGAGGCGGGGGAGCCGGCGGAGGAGGCACGGGCGGGGCTGGTGGAGGGACTGGAGGCAATCAGACAGAGACCGGGGGCAATCAGACAAGGACCTGAAGCGCTTAGACATAGTTAAACAAGTCAGAAGTAACTTAGCAGCATACTGCCTCTTCTTATTTTTGTTTGCGTGTTGTTCTGTATTGTTCCAGATTCTCCTTTGCGACTTATTCATGCCTTGAGTATTCGGCAAGATCTAAACCCCACATAATCCATATCTTCCCACAGGCCAGCAAGCATCAACTTTCAATAAAAAGAAAGGCAATTAGCATCCGCCTAGAAAACGGACTTTTACCTAATACTTACCTTTACATGTTTTCCTTTTTTGAGGTATTCTTCTGCCCTTTTCTTGTCTGTTATGTGTAGTTCTACTGGCGC
>JGI24721J26819_10004569_pt1 | contig 14274 bp, 12 predicted proteins | sample YelNatPaOPGAMG01_FD_26819 | JGI IMG/M metagenome (IMG submission 26819)
CGAGTGCGGGCGGCGGCCATGGCCGCTGCCCGCACTCGCCGCCCGCACCCGCCGCCCCCCGAGGCGCACGAGGCCCTCCGCGCCCGCCCCACCCGCCGCCCGCGCCACCTGCACGAGGCTGCTCGTCGCCCCATGGCCCTCTGAGTACCCAGCGTTAGCGCCGACCGTGCTGGCATGTTAACGTTTTCTGCCATGCGGAACGTGGCGGCTGAGGAGGGAAGCGGGCTGCTCTCAGGCGGGCAAGTGAGCCCAGCACGCCTTGTTCTACCTGACCCCAGTCCGGCGGGGATGCGGCAGCTTCCTGCTGCCACACACGAGATTCCGCGGGAGGCCTTCGTAGCGCGGCTTCGGCTGCGCGGTGCCTTTCTCTCGGCGCCGGGGAGACTGGCGCTGTGATTCGGCTGCTGCGCCAGCGGCTCTCGCCCTATCGCTGGTACATCACCATCGTCTTCGTCTTGCTCCTCGTGCAGGCGATCACCAACCTCTACCTCCCAACGCTGAACGCCGACATCATCAACAACGGCGTCATCACCGGCAACACGCACTACATCATGCGCATGGGGGCATTTATGCTCGGCGTGACCGCGTTGCTCGCCGTCGCTACCGTCGTCGCCGTNTACTTCGGCTCAAAGACCGCCATGAGCTTCGGCCGCGATGTGCGTGGCTTGCTCTTCCGCAAGGTGCAGGACTTCTCACTGGCCGAGCTCAACCGCTTCGGCACGGCCTCGCTGATTACGCGCAACACGAACGACGTCCAGCAGGTGCAGATGGTGGTGCTCATGCTGCTCAACGTGGTCATTGCGGCGCCGTTCATGGCCATCGGCGGCATCATCATGTCGCTCCGCCTCAACGTGCCCCTGTCGGGCGTCATCCTCGTGGCGGTCCCGATTATGGGCGTCACGCTGGGTCTCATCGTACGGCGCGCCTTGCCACTCTTCCGTGCTATGCAGGCCAAGATCGATCGCGTGAACCAAGTCATGCGCGAGGTGCTCTCGGGCGTGCGTGTCATCCGCGCCTTTGACCGGCGCGACTACGAGCGCCAGCGCTTCGACGAAGCGAACGTTGACCTCACGCGCACTGCGCTCACCGTCAACCGCTTGTTCGCGCTCACGATCCCGGTGATGACGATGGTCATGCAGCTCTCGACGGTGGCGATCATGTGGTTCGGCGGCAAGCAGATCGCCGATCATCACATGCCGATCGGTGACCTGACGGCCTTCCTCACCTACGTCGTGCAGATCCTGCTCTCCGTGCTCATGGCGACGATCATGTTCATCATGGTCCCGCGGGCCGCGGCCTCGGCGGAGCGCATCCAAGCCGTTCTGGAAACGGAGCCGACGGTCGTTGCGCCGCCAGCGGCGGTGGCCGGTGCGCCACGGATCGGCACGGTAGAGTTTCGCGACGTCGAGTTCCGCTATCCGGGTGCCGAGGAGCCCGTCTTAACACACATCTCGTTCTCTTCTGGTCCGGGCCAAACGACAGCTATTGTGGGCAGTACCGGGAGCGGCAAATCGACGCTGGTCAACCTGATTCCTCGCCTCTACGACGTCACCGCTGGCGCCGTCTTGGTCGACGGCGTCGACGTGCGCGAGTACGAGCCTCAAGACTTGTGGTCGCGCATTGGTTTGGTGCCGCAACGGGCGTTTCTCTTCAGCGGCAGCGTGGCCGACAACATCCGCTTCGGTAACGAGCACGTGACCGACGAGGAGATCTGGCACTTGCTCGAAGTGGCTCAGGCGAGCGGGTTCGTGAACGGAATGCCAGAAGGCCTCGAAACCCAGATCGCGCAAGGTGGCGCCAGTGTCTCCGGTGGTCAACGGCAACGCCTAGCCATAGCGCGTGCCTTAGCGCGCCAAGCCTCCGTCTACATCTTCGATGATTGCTTCTCGGCCCTCGATGTGCGGACAGATGCCCAGCTGCGGGCGGCGTTACGTCGTGAGACCGCGCACGCGACCACCATCGTCGTCGCCCAGCGCGTAGGCAGCATCCTCCAGGCCGATCAGATTATCGTGCTGGAGAACGGCGGCATCGTCGGCTTGGGCACGCATGAAGCGTTGCTCGAGAGCTGCGAGACCTACCGCGAGATCGTCTTCTCACAGCTCGGTGCCGGTGAGGTTGCATGAGGGCGTCTGGTATCTCTGGGGGTGGCGGGCAAGCCCCGACAGGCGACGGGCGGGCGGCGGCCGGCTCGCCGCCGAGGGACGTGTCGCAGGCTGGGCAGCCGGGTGTCACGCCTCCGGGCAGGCCGATCCGGCGCGGGCCAGGCGGCGGACCACCTGGGCACGCTCTCGTTATGCCGGGTGAGAGGGCGCGCGACTTCCGCGGCACGATGCGACGTCTCGTCGGAACCATGCGGCCGGAGCTCCCGAAGATCGTCGCGGTGGTGGTGTTCGCCGTCGTGAGCGTCACGTTTGCGGTACTGGGTCCGCGCATCCTCGGTAATGCCACGAACATCCTGTTTAACGGAGTGGTCTCCAAGATGCTGCCCCCCGGAGTGACGAAGGCGCAAGCGATCGCTGGCTTGCGTGCCAGGGGCGAGGGCCGCATCGCCGACATGCTCTCGGCGATGAACCTGCATCCTGGCCATGGCGTCGACTTCGGTGCCCTCGGACGGACGCTGCTCCTGCTCGTCGGCATCTACGTGGCCAGCGCCGCATTCAGCTGGCTGCAGCAGTACATCATGGCGGGCGTAACGCAGCGCACCGTCTACCGGCTGCGTCGGGCTGCCAGCGAGAAGCTCGACCGCCTGCCGTTGCGCTACTTCGACGACCACCCCCGTGGCGACGTGCTCTCGCGCGTGACGAACGACCTCGACAACGTCGCCCAGTCGTTGCAACAGACGATGACGCAGCTCATCACGGCGGCGCTCACGATCGTCGGCGTGCTCATCATGATGATCACCATTAGTCCATTGCTGGCCGCCATCTCAGTGCTGGCCGTGCCGACATCGTTCGTCTTGACGATGATCATCGCTAAGCGCTCGCAGAAGCAGTTCGCCATCCAGTGGGAGCGCACAGGCGACTTAAACGGCCACGTCGAGGAGATGTTTACCGGCCACAACGTCGTCAAGGTGTTCGGCCGCCAAGCCGAGGCGATCGAGCATTTTGACAAACAGAACGGCGAGCTCTATCAGGCGAGCTTCAAGGCGCAGTTCATCTCGGGCATCATTCAGCCGGTGATGAACTTCGTCAGCAACCTGAACTACGTGGCGATTGCGGTTCTTGGTGGTCTGGGTGTGGCCCGCGGCACCATCTCCCTCGGGGATGTGCAGGCGTTCATCCAGTATTCGCGCCAGTTCACTATGCCTATCACGCAAACCGCCAGCATCATGAACATCCTGCAGTCGACGGCCGCTTCGGCAGAGCGCGTGTTCGAGCTGCTCGACGAGTCGGAGGAAAAGCCTGACCCGGCCACTCCCGTGCGGCTGACCGAGGTGAAGGGGCACATCGCCTTCGAGGACGTCTCGTTCCGCTATGTTGCCGATCAGCCGCTCATCGAGCACCTCAACCTCGAAGTACAGCCGGGCCAGACGGTCGCCATCGTCGGCCCCACGGGCGCCGGCAAGACAACACTGGTCAACCTGCTCCTGCGCTTCTACGAAGTCGACGAAGGACGCATCACCGTCGATGGGGTCGACACACGCGCCATGACGCGCAGCGATCTGCGTCGTCTGTTCGGTATGGTGCTCCAGGACACCTGGCTGTTCAGTGCGACCATCCGCGAGAACATCGCCTACGGTCGCGAAGAGGCCACTGAGGAGGAGATCCGCGCTGCGGCGCGCGCTGCGCGCGTCGACCACTTCGTGCGCACGCTCCCTCAGGGTTACGACACCGTGCTCGACGAAGACGCGACGTCGATCTCTCAGGGTGAGAAGCAGCTGCTCACCATCGCCCGGGCGTTCCTGGCTGACCCGGACATCCTCATCTTAGACGAGGCCACGAGCTCGGTGGACACGCGCACTGAGGTGTTGATCCAGCAGGCGATGGCAGAGCTGATGAAGGGCAGGACGAGCTTTGTGATCGCTCACCGCTTATCGACCATTCGTGGCGCGGACATTATCCTCGTCATGGATCACGGCAGCATCGTCGAGCAGGGATCGCACGACGAACTGCTCGCCAAGCGAGGCTTCTACTACGAGCTCTACCAGAGCCAGTTTGTTGCGGCGCTCGACGAGGCCTCCTAGCGCGGGCACCACTCACACTGGCGAGCTGCGGCACTCGTCATCCCTAGGCAGGCGTTCAGATGCTAGAAGTACAGGTCGCGCTGTCCGTTCTCGATCGCTTGCAGTCGCGCGAGCAGCTCGTCCTTGATCTTCTGGCCACCGTTGCGGGAGAGTTTCGCTACCTCAGCGNCAATNACCTCGGCGCCGCGNGCCTTCACCTCGGGCGAGGCGTAGTCCTCGAGGTACTCCTTCAGGGTGAGNAAGGCGTTGGGCGTGCAGAAGCGCTTGATGAAGCCGGGGATGGCGAACTCCATGAAGTGCTCGCCGGTGCGCCCCTTACGGTAACAGGCCGTGCACCAAGAGGGGATCTCATCCATCTGCAGCAGCTCGCCCACGACCTCGTCGAGCGGTCGGCAATCGCTCAAGCGGAACTGCTCGCGCTCTAGCTGCTGCTCGTCGGCTCCCTCGCTGTAGCCACCGATCTCGATGCGCGAGCCGGCGTCGATTTGCGAGCAGCCGAAGTCGAGCAGACGACGTCGCAGCTCGGCCGGCTCGCGCGCCGTGAGGATCATGCCCGTGTAGGGCACTGACAAGCGCAGAATGGCGATTAAGCGGGCGAACTCGTCGTCGCTCACCGCCCAGGCTGGGTCGAAGGCGCGATTGCTCGCGTCTTTCACGCGCGGGAACGAGAAGGTGTGCGGGCCGACGCCGTAGCGTTCTTCGAGGTGAATGGCGTGGGCGAGCAGGCCCATCGCCTCGAAGCGCCAGTCGTAGAGGCCAAACAGTGCGCCGAGCCCCACGTCGTCGCAGCCGCCCTCCATGGCGCGGTCTTGGCCATAGAGGCGCCAGAGGAAGTCGGCCTTGGGGCCGCGCGGGTGCATCGCCGCGTACGTTGGCCGGTGGTAGGTCTCCTGGAAGATCTGGTAAGTGCCGATGCCGACCGCCTTCATGACGCGGTAGCCAGGCACGTCGAGCGGGGCACAGTTGACGTTGACGCGGCGGATCTCGCCGTGGCCGGACTTGGTGGAGTAGATGACCTTCACCGCGTGCGCGATGACCTCTGGGGTGTAGTCCGGATGTTCGCCGAAGTCGATGACTAACCGTTTGTGACCCTTGCCGATGAGGGCGAGGACCTCGGCGCGCAGCTCATCGTCGGTCAAGGTGCGGCGCACAACCTCGCGGTTATCGGCGCGGAAGCCGCAGTAGCGGCAGGAGTTGATGCACTTGTTGCCAATGTACAACGGTGCGAAGAGCACGATGCGGTTGCCGTACACCCTGCGCTTGAGGTCGCGCGCGGCGGCGAACATCTCTTCCTGGAGGTTGCGATCGGTGACCGAGAGAAGGGCGGCCATCTCCTCCAGCGAGAGGCGCTGCTTAGCCAGCGACTTGTCGAGCACGGCGCGCACTTCGGCCGCGTCGGCAGGCGGGCGCCGCAGGAGCGTCTCTATGCGTTCGCGGGGGATGAAGTCGGTGAGGCCATCACTGTTGGGCACGATCATGGTGCACGGCTCCTTGGGCGAAGTTCTTGGCCATCAATGATCTGACCTGGACGCCGGGGAGCTTGCCCAGTTTGCCGGTGAGGGCCGAGAGCCGCTCAACTGTGGTGTCGACAACCAGCGTGATGACGTTCACGCCGCGCTCCGGGTAAGGCAACCCGAGACGCCCGAGGATGTCGTCGCCGAACTGGGAAAGCAGCTCATTGACGGTCGCGACCGGGGCGACTGCGCGCTCCAGGATGATGGAGATGGTGCCGAGCCTCTTTTCCACCGGACGCACGCTCCCGTGAATCAGATCACAAGCCTCTGATGGAAGGATACGCCGTTGTGCGAAAAATCACAAGGGTGAAATTCGCTGCCATTGGGTAAACGCGTACATGGTAAAGGCTCATGTGAGCCAATTCACGAATGGAGGCAACGTTCCATGAACTATCCCGAGCATTACGAGCACGTCGTCGGGCTGATGAACGAGTTGGGTAAGGAGTCGCAGGCAACGATGAGCGCCTTCATGCGCCTGCACCGGGCGACGCAGGGTGAAGGCGTTCTGACGCCGAAGACGAAGGAGCTCATCGCGCTGGCGATTGGCATCAACGTCCGTTGCGACGGCTGCGTCGCGTACCACGTGCACGATGCTGTCGCTGCGGGCGCTACGCGACAGGAGATCATTGAGACGATCGGTGTCGCGATCATGATGGGTGGCGGACCGTCGGTCATTTACGGTGCCCAAGCGCTGGAGGCGTTGGATCAGTTCGAGCCGGCAGACTCCTGAGGTGCGGCCACCGGCACGAGCAACGTGCTAGGCAGCTAGTACAGGGCGTGTCGCCTTCGGTACCATGGTAGTGCGACCGTGCATTGCGGTAAAAAGGGTGAGAGAAGCCACCGTGCGGTGGAGATTCGCCCCGCCGGAGGGCGCGCGAGAGCGCCGGCAGGCGGGGGCGTGTGTGCAGTTGAGGTCGCGCCCGGTTCGGGTGACTGTGCTTGGTTCAGGTGAGCGAGATGGCTGGCAAGATGCGACGGTGGGAGGTGGTGCGGCCGCGCGTCGTGGTGTTGCTCTTGGTCGTAATGGGTGCGGTGGCGGCCGGCGTTGTCGTCGCGTCCTGTAGCAGCGGAATCCAAGGCACTTCGAATGCGCTGGCCGGATCGCCGTCACCGCCACCTGCACCTCCGTTGCAGGTGACGGCGATCCGGCCAGCGCCCGGTGCCAGCGACGTTCCCTGTTCGGCGACGATCGAGGTGCGCTTCTCACAGCCGCTTGCGGCGGGCTCGCAGTTGCCCTCGATCGTCCCCAGTGTTCGCGGCATGTGGAAGGTTGTGGGGCCAGCGAGGCTGATCTTCGTGCCGCGCGGTTACTTGCCTCCCTTGACGGACATTACCGTGCTCGTGCCCGGCGGCCCGCGCGGCGTCACGGGCAGCGAGGGCCAGACGCTTGCCTCTCCGTATCGCGCTACTTTTACGACGGCTGGCGGCTCAGTGCTGCGGCTGCAGCAGCTGCTAGCGGAGCTTGGTTACCTGCCACTCTCCTTCTGGCGCACGTCGTCTGCCGCGGGGAGCGGCACGAACACGGGCGCGACAGTCTCCGCTGGCGCCCTCATTGGGCGTGCCGGCAACGGCCTCAGTGCAGAAGCGCGCGAGGCCGATCTCGTTCCTCTGACGGCGCAACCCGGCTACTTTGCCTGGCGCTACGTGAATGTTCCTGAGACGTTGGCGGGGCTGTGGAATCCGCGCGCCTTCACCGTGCTTACGCAGGGCGCTGTCATGGCCTTTGAGGCAGACCACGGGCTGGACGACGACGGCGTCGCCGGTCCGCTCGTGTGGAAGGCTCTCTTACGTGCCGTCGCCGACCGTCAGGTCACGCTGCGCCCGTACGACTACATCGAAGTCTCGACGTCCCTACCCGAGACCCTGCGTGTATGGCAGAACGGAAAGGTCATCTTCACCACCCTGGCAAACACGGGCATTGCCGCGCGCCCGACTGCTTACGGCACGTTTCCCGTCTACGTGCGCTACGTCTCCACGACTATGAGCGGCACCAATCCTGACGGCACGCACTACGACGACCGCGACGTGCCCGATGTGGCGTACTTTCACGACGGGCAAGCAATTCACGGGTTCGTACGGGCGTCGTATGGGTTTCCGCAGAGCCTCGGCTGCGTTGAGCTGCCCCTCGCCGCGGCGGCGGTCGTCTTCAACTACGACCAGATTGGCACGCTGGTGACGGTGGCCCCGTCGTGGTAACCACGGTGCCCGGCGGCGCCGTTCTTGCGTCGGCCGCCGGCGCATGCACTGCCGTGGCTAGCGGACGGTCAAGCGGTTGCTCGCCGGGCGCGTTTGCGGGTTGCCGGCCGCATCGGTCGCGAAGATGAGGAAGCGGTACTTCCCGCGGGCGAGCCAGCAGGCGAATTTGAAGGACAGCCTGGTGTTCACGGGTTGTTGGCGTAGCAGGACGGTTTTCACGGAAGCGCCAGCGAGGGTTGTCACTTTGATCGTCACCGTAGCAGTTGGCGAACCAGGACGGCGGTCGCTCACGTAGTAGCGCAGGCTCGCGACGCGCCCGCGGACGACGCTTGTGGCCCAATTGGCAATGGGCGTCGGTTTACGCGTGTCGATGCGGACCATGCCGCGCCGAATCGGCTCGATGTTGCCGGCCCGATCGGCAGAGCGGTAGAGGATCACATGACTGCCATCGTTGCTGTGGTCGGCCGGCGCCGGTATGGTCACCGAGGTGCCCTTCGTCCAGGTCGTGCCGTCATCAAGCGAGTACTCGGTGTACGCGACACCAGACCCGCCTGGATTGTCGGTCGCGCTGAAGGTGACCGTGACAGGTTTGTGGTGCCAGCGATTGTCGAGGCCGCGCGCGGTTGTCGTTGGCGGCGTCGTGTCGGTCGTCACGGAGAAGCTGGCTCCGTCTGGGCCAAGGGCTGAGGTTCTGGCCAGAAGAGAGCCAGTCTCTGTCACCATGTTGATTTGCTGCCAGGTGAACGCGGCGATTGGCTGGCCGTTGAGGACGCAGTTCGTGAAGTTGACCGCGCCAAAGTCGCGAGCGGCAGGACGCCGACGCCATCGGCGTAAGGCGCCTCAACGATCACCTCGGCCGAGGCGAGCTGAGCGCCGGCAAACGTTTGGCGAGTCGTGAAGGATTGTCCGCTCGTCTGATCGACCAGGCTGAGCACGAACTTGTTTGCCGCCGTGCTCGTCACCGTCGCGGTGATGAGGTCGCCCGGGGTGATCGTCATCGGGATGTTCACCGGATAGTTCGGGTACATCTCATACCAAGCGTCGTACGTGACCACCCCGCCCAGGCTATATCCCCCCGTACCGATCTGCTCGACAGTAGTGCTGCCATCCCCGTCGAGGCCCACCCAAAAGTCGGCGTACGCGGTGGTCAGGCTTGGCTGAATGGTCGGCTGCACCCATGTGGCAGTGACCGAAGTGAACGTGCCACCGACGGCGTCGTAGCCGGCCCAGTTGCTCGATGTGGAAACGAGCCTCTTCGGCGCTCCACCGCCTGTGACTGGCGGTGGAGCGCCGAAGCGAGGATGCGTCTGGGCAGCTGGCCGCACGCGGGCTTGCGCGTTTCCCGGGGCAAGCAAAGGGACGACCAGGAGCGCAATCGCCAGGATGAAGGCCGTCAGGAGCGGCGCCACCGTGGGCCGATCAGCCGACCGGACGCGGCCAGCTAAACGGACGTTCTGTCCGGCGACGTTGCTGTGCTCGTGAGCTCGGCGCTCTACCTGCATAGTTCCGCAGCGGCTCGGTGCGCGTCGTCGGCGGGAACGCTCGCCGGCATGACGTCGCAAAAGGCGAAGCCCTCACGAACGACCACCTCGCCGCGAGCGATCGCCAGAGGCGAGCTGAAGATCGGACCGTCAAAGACGAACGTGTGGAACTCGCCCCGCTCACCGCACGGGTCGACGGCGGTGGGTATATCTCTGAGGAAGTCTGGGTCGAAGCAGCGACCGGCGAAAGCTGGATCGAGCGTGCGCGTGTCGACGCACACGACGAGGGCACGGAAGCCGGCGGTAATGAATTCACGTGCCAGTGTCGCTGTGTCACTGCCCCAGAGGGGGAACAGACACTGCTTGTTGACGGCGCCCAGGCGCTCCTCGCGATAGGCGCGGACATCCTCGAGGAAGAGGTCGCCGAAGGCGTAGTGATCGACGTCAGCGATGCGAGGGTCGGACAGGGCGGCACTCATGCGTGCCTCGTACATCTCGTTCGAGCAGTCTTGTGGTATGTCAACGCGGACGACCGGGAGGTTCAGCGCGCGGGCTTGCCGATCGAGTAGCTCACGGCGTACGCCGTGCATGCTCACGCGGTCGTATCCTTCCGTCACCGTGACGAGTAGGGCGCGAACGGCGAAGCGGGGGTCGTGGAGGAGGGAGTGCAAGGCCAAGGCGGAGTCTTTGCCGCTGCTCCATGACATGACCACCGGGATCCTCGTTTCCACAAGGCCAGGATACGCGACGCGTGGTGGGAACGACAACCGCGTGGCGTCGACCGGTGTGGCGACGGTGTGGCGACGGTGTGGCGTGCGCGGGCGGCGGTTCTTTGCCGACGCACCAACTGGCGGGTTGCCGTCTTCTCGCGCTCGGAGACAATACAGAGAGAGATAGAGCGGTCAAGGCCAATGAGAGGAGTTCGATGTCTGACGTGCAGCCATTCACAGCGCTGTTCATCGCTCACGTGCCCGACGCAGATCCACGGGTGCACAGAAGCGAGGTGGCAACAGACAAGTACAGGAGCATCACCGTCCTTGTGCAGAACACAGACCAGGCTATCGACGTCTCTCGCGAGCTGGTCGCCAGCGCGGGCGTTCAGTCCATCATCCTCTGTCCGGGCAACTCGAACGAGGACGTCGCGCGCGTGAGCGAGGCGGTCGGTGAGGGAGTGGGAGTCTCGGTGGCGCGCGGCGATGCACGCAGCATGCGCGTGGCGACGGAGGCCATGCGGGCAGCGGGTTGGTTCTGAGGCGCCTTTTGAGCTGATGAGGATCCTCCTTTAATAAGCGCTAATCACCGATAACGTCGCCTTCACGAGCGGGCGCCGCGCGTCCGGTAGGCTACGTTGAGTGATGAGCCTATCGCTCGTGAGCCTATCGCTCATGAGCCTTCGTTTCTGGACAGCGATGTGTGGCAAGAAGCGGGCAGGTGCTTTGAGGCGCCGCGTGAACTCGCGAGCGATGGAGTGGGGTCGTTGGACCCTGGACGGCAGAGCACAGTGGTGAGCAGGTGAGCAGGCGTACGTTCTTTCGTCACTCGGCCAAACGGGCTGATACCCTTGGTCGTGAGCCGGTCGTGGTGGGGCGGCGCGGCCGCCCATTGGGCAAAGTGCGGCCGACGCCGCCCCATCCTCCGTCGGTAGCGCTGCGCGTGGCCATGGTTGGCGGTCTCGCGATCGTGCTCCTGTTCGTCATTCTCTTTCGCCTGTGGTTTCTCCAGATCCTGAGCGGTTCCCAGTACGTTGCGCTGGCCAACAACAACCGCGTGCGCACGGTGAAGATCGTGGCGCCACGCGGCAGCATCCTCGCCCGGAATGGCGCCGTGCTGGTCGACAATCGCCCAGCACTCGACATCGGCATCCGGCCGATGGACGTGCCAGCCGGTCAGCTCGGCGCGCTGGCACGCCGACTGTCGCCGGTGATCGGTGTGCCAGCGAAGGCGATCGTGCGGCGGGTACAGCAGAACATGTGGCTGCCGTACGACTTGGTGATCGTCAAGCGTGACGCGAGCATGACCATGGTCGCTTACGTCCTCGAGCGGACCGACTCCTTCCCTGGGGTTGAGATTCAGCACGACTACTTGCGCGCCTACCCCCAAGGCGATCTCGCCGCGCACATCCTTGGCTATCTCGGGGAAATCTCGCCTCAACAGCTCAAGCAGGCTCGCTACAAAGGCTATAGCGCCGGCGACGAAATCGGTCAAAGCGGGGTCGAGTACACGTACGACCGCTGGTTGCGGGGCGTCGATGGCTCGCTCAAGGTCGAGGTCGACGCGTTTGGGCGGCCGCGNGGACAGCTTCCGGGTGGCCACTTGCCCCAGCCGGGCGACAACGTGGTCCTGACGATCGACAGCGGCGTGCAGAGGGCGACTGAGCAGGCNCTGAAGTACGGCATCTCTTTGGCGCACCAGAACGGGTTCCCGCAAGCAAATGCCGGTGCCGCCGTCGTCCTCGACGCGCACACTGGTGGCGTGGTGGCCATGGCCAGTTACCCCACGTACGATCCAGCGTGGTTTGCGGGTGGGATCAGCGCGGCCCACTATCGTGCCTTGACCGCCCCGCAAGCGGACAATCCCCTGCTCAATCGCGCCATTGCCGGTCAGTACCCGTGTGGGTCCACGTTCAAGGTGGTCGACACCGTGGCCGCCTTGGAAGAAGGCGTGATCACGCCGAGNACGACGCTGTACTGCCCGGGAGTGTACGTCAACCACGGCCTGGTCTTTCACGACTGGAATCCCGCTGGCCACGGCACTATCGACGTCACGCAGGCTCTCGTGCAGTCAGCCGACACGTTCTTCTATCAGATCGGCTACGACTTCTACCTGCGCAAAGGCACTGTGCTCGAGGACTGGGCCCGTCAGCTCGGGTTCGGCCACGTGACGGGCATCGATATTCCCGGTGAGGCGGCCGGCCTGGTGCCTACGCCCGCTTGGCGTCGCCGAACCTACACCAATCCGGTCGACAAGCTCTGGAAGCCGGGCAACTCGATCAACCTCGCTATAGGCCAGGGCGACCTCGAAGTGACGCCGCTGCAGCTTGCTGTGACGTACGCGGCCATCGCCAATGGCGGTTATATCGTCAGGCCGCACCTGGGCTACAGTATCGAGACGCCGCAGGGGACGGTCCTGGAGCGCATCCCGACGCCGCCCCAGCACAAGCTAGCTGTCTCGCCCAGTTACCTGGCCTTGATTCGGCACGCCCTGCGCTTGGCTGCTTCGACGCCAGCGGGCACGTCCTACGGCGTCTTTGGCAACTACCCACTGGCGGTTGCCGGCAAGACCGGTACAGCGCAGGTCTTCGGCAAGGAGGACTACTCCTGGTATGCTAGTTTCGCTCCGGCCGACAATCCGCAGTACGTGGTCGTCGTGCTGATCGAGCAAGGTGGTCATGGTGGCACCGCTGCCGCGCCCGCGGCGCGCCTCATCTACGATGCGCTCTTCCACGTCAAGGGCAACACGGTTGGCGGGATTGGCCACGGCGACTGAGGGTGGGAAACGGAAACGAGCGGCGCCGCTGCGGGGCGAAGTGAGCGGGCGCGGCGAAGCGAGCCTGCGGCACAAACTGCGGCGGCGATCTTCTGAAGAGGGTAGCGCTTGACGCTGGTTGAGAGTTTGTACGATGAGTTTCGTGCGGTTGGGCGGGATGTCCAGATCGCGACGCTGACCATCGGCTTAGGCTACACGGCGGTCGAGACGAGCGTCGGAGATGTGGGTCTGGCGTACACGCCTGCCGGCCGCGGGGAGAGCTGCACGCGCGTGCGCACCTACCGCGACTACGAGGGCGCGCTGGCGGGCGAGTTGCTGACGAGTATCTTGAGCGATGACGAGATGGAGCGCGCCTTGGGCCTGGCGCTCGTGAATGCCCTCAATCGGCGCGCTGCGCTGGCGCTCCCTGTCGATGACGGGCGGGAAGAGGCCTTTGTCCGCCTGTTTGCCATCGGCCGGGGCGTGCACGTGGCCATGGTCGGGTTCTTCGGACCGGTTGTGCAGCGGTTGCAGAGGCTCGGTGCTGAGGTTGAAGTTCTCGATCGCGACCGCCATCTTGGCGACGAAGCGCGGTTTCTGCGCCTGCTTGAGGAGTGGGCCGATGTGCTCGTCATCTCAGCGACGACTATCCTTAACGGGTCGCTAGAGCGCTTCGTCGCTGCCGCAAGCCAACGTGTGCGCACGGTCGTGCTCGGGCCAAGTACGCCGTTGGTGCCCAGCGCTTACCGGGGTTTGGCTGTGCACGTGATTGCCGGGATGGTACCCGTGGAGGGTCCCCGTGTGCTCAGCGCAGTTCGCCAGGGGGCCGGTACTCCGCAACTCACCCCGCTCTGCCGGCGCGTGTATCGTACGCTCGAGGCAGCCGCGTGATCGCGGAGCCGTACGCCGGGCCGTACGCTACGGGTGCCACGCAAGGAGGACCGCGTGGAAACTAACCAAGAGTTGAGTATTCGCCTGCGAGCGATTGGCCGCATCCACACCCCGTACGTCGACTCGGCGCCTTACCAGCCGACAGACGACGAACGTGACGAGTTCTGGATCACACTGGAGCCGCACTACGGGGAGGGGCTGCGCGAGCTGGAGAGGTTCACCTACATCTACGTGCTGTTCTATCCCCATCGCGTGTCGGGCGAGGCGCCGCTCATCGTGTCGCCGCCGTGGGCCGGCGGGCGGCGTCAGGTGGGTGTGTTTGCCAGTCGCTCGCCTCTACGCCCGAATCCCATCGGACTGAGCGTCGTGCGTCTCAAGCGCATCGAGGGGGTCACGTTGTACACGAGTCCTCTCGACGCGTACGACGGCACTCCGGTGCTCGACCTGAAGCCGTACATTGCGGGGCTCGACGACAAATCAGACGCAAACGTCGGCTGGGTTGAAGGTAGCGAGGATGCCGCTCATCTGGCGGTGCACAAGCGAG